>OBIM01000289.1_pt1 | contig 24849 bp, 25 predicted proteins | sample 1496191 | NCBI WGS metagenome assembly OBIM01 (sample SAMN00265067, study PRJEB22529) | human gut metagenome
TGAACAGTATTTTCTGCAGCCGTTATATGCATCCTGGCATAATGCGATTGAAAGAAGGCTGATTGGAAAAGTGGAGAATATTAATATTTCTTCGCTTCATGGATATCATGAGATTAGTATGATTAGATGGATGCTTGGAACAAAGGGCATTCTTTAATTTTTCTGATCCGGCCCAGTATCATTCCTTTATTCGTACAAGACAGCTGAACATTCAGGGGGAGAGAGGGGAGATTGATGATCTTACCATTCGATATCTTACTGAAGAAAATATTCCGGTAACGCAAGAGATTAATAGAATTGATCTTGGTGTTTACGGTAATCAGGAATGGTCTCATTTTGCAATTATGCTGGGAGAAAAATTTCTTTATAAGACACCTTTTGTAAATGCAAGACTGAATGATGATGAAATTGCAGTGGGAAGTCTTTTAATGGGAATGCATGAATATTTAAAAAATGGAAAAAATTTATTCTCTGGCAGATGCGCTGCAAGATATGTACCTTTGCCTGAAAATGGAAGAAGCAATGGCTGATGAATATAAACCGGTATATACGGAAAAACAGCCATGGAATTCTTTTCTTACAATGTAATAACTTCTCGGAATCAATTAAGGTGAGTAAATACCAAGTCAAATAAAACTAAATATAGCATTTTGATAGAAGAAATCTAAAGCCTTGAAAAATCAAGGCTTAGAATTCCGAGAAGATATCGTACTTTGAAGGGAGGATTAATCAATGAACAGACAGCATGAAGTGAACATTGTAATAAACAAAGGCAATGGGATTAGAGAACCAGTTCTTAGTTCTCGTAAGACCAGACTTCGTGAATGGTTCATAAAGAGCTGCACAAGAATGACAGAGCCTATGCAAGTGAGCGCGGCCATGGTGCCAAGTGGAAGCGTGAGAGAAGAAAGCTCTTAGACAGCAATCCATTCTGTGTGAAGTGCTATGAAGAAGGACATCTAACCAAGGCTACAGTCGTGGATCATATCATTCCACATTGTGGAGATAAGAAACTCTTCTGGAATCGTGAGAACTGGCAGCCTTTATGTGAGCATCATCATAATGTAAAGACAATGACGGAAGACAAATATGTGGAGTATAGGTTTTGAGAACGAGGGTAGGGGGTATCTGAATCTCTACAGCCCTTAGGTTCCGAGACCGGTGCCGCCTCTTCTGTGTAAAATCGCGAAATGGAAGATGGGGGATATTAAAATACCACATCCAAAAAGGAAGTGGTATTATTGTGAATCAGATTTTGCATTATCTGAAGTTGTTATAACTGGCGTTTCAGAAGGTGTGTTATTTGGTTTTGTTTGAGCTGATAAGCGATCTAATAGGACATTGGTGGTGTTAGAAGGAAGGTGTATTCGTTCTTTCTTCATCAGTGTTCTTATTCGCTGGTTAATTTCATAATCACGATTGCCTTTTTCGAAAATGGAGCAACAAAGAAAATCACACTTTAATTCGCCCTGTGAATTTGCCTTGATGATAAAAATGAAATTATCAACATTAAAATGGCTGGATATCAGATAATCAGCTTTGATACCTGTAATGAAGGGATACATACGAGGCATGTATGAATATAAATTGAATTCGTTATCAAGAGATTCCTTTAAGTGAACTAATGCCTCAAGTCGAGGCTTTATCATATTCCCGTATTGGGCTGCTTCTTGAACTTTTTCAAATAATATTTTTCCTTCAAGAATTCTATCGGCAATTTTGGCAGATGAATAATTTGGGAGTGAGATATCTTTCATATATTGGAAGCCAGCTAAATGAGGATAATCTTTCAAAGAAAAAGTTAGATTAATCGGATACAGCTGCTTCTTATAGCCATATGTGAACAAATATCTATATTCAGTTATTTCTTTCCAGGCTTGTGCAGACTGTTGTAATAAATCCATATGTACCTTGTCCTTTGCAAAAAATAAAGGACCCTGCCAATGCAAGGCCCTTGATAAGCGTTTTCCTTCAGTTCCGAAGAACCTATTCGGTTTGAGGTTATCGCATAACCCAAGGTCAGGCTCCACAACCGGCTGCATGCCGACACAGTCAATTGCTTCAACACCACGATAGCTGGTCAACGCCGCTATCCTCTGACGTCATTATATCACAAAAACACTCGTAGTCAACAGAAAAACGAGTTTTTTGAAGAACACTATTTGGTCGTGTGTTACTGTTCACTCCGTTCCCAGCAACACGCTTCGCGATGCACAGAATTTAGGCTAATCGCATAAATTCGCGCAGTATGTCTCGGGTTTTCTGTGACCTTCGCTCACAAAAAACACCTCGCGGGATATTACCAGTGAACAGTAACAGTCGTGTTCTTAGATATTATATGTAGGAAAAAAGATTTTGACGACAGAAAATATTGGTAATTAGGAATGAGGGATTCCAATGGCAGAATCCCTTGATTTTATTGGGGTTCTGCCGCTTTTGTATGGTTGAAAAAATGTTGTATGGAAATACTACCTTGAAATTTTTTTGATTTTTTTATTCAGTTCTTCTGGCAGATAGTATTTTTTATCAAGATCAAGCCCGGTTATCGCATTCAGGGCAGTACATATTTGAGAATTGGTGTAGGTTGCAATGCTTACAAGTTGCAATGAGGGCACTGAATTAATAGGAAATGAGTATTTCACATATAATGGTGAAAATAAAGACTCAAAGAATGATTAAAGATAGAGTGGAAGCATAGAGTCAACATGTTTCCACTTTATTTTGTTATATTTTTTATAAAACGCAGTTAATAACGGGCTTAATATCATGCCATGTGTTAGAGGGCAAAACAGTTCACTTTGGCTTTTAGAGCGCGTTTCCGGCATTGGTAAGAGATTGATACCTAACCCTGTAAGAATGAGGTTCTACTGCCATAGCCTTTGCTTTCCTGTGCCTTGATACAATTTTGAATATCAATCAACAGATTGATACCGCTGCGCTGCGGCTTTGAATCTTTGACAGGGCGGGTGCGCGTTCCGCTGATACGTTGCTATGAAAGTTTTATCCTCTGATACCTACTACAAAGGAACGCTCTATTTTGCCAAAGAGGGCAAAGAAAAAACGCTGCAACCCCGTAAAGGCTGCAACGCTTCTTTCTGTCATATTCAGTTGTGTACGGACAGCTTATTTGTCCGAGTTTTCGATTTCCGCAACTTCTTTCGCCGTAGCAGTCACAATTCTTAATCCCTTATCACTGATACTGTCAAGCAGGGTATCCAGTTGCCGCCGCTGCGTGGATTTTTCAGCGTCCTTATTCGGGAAAAAGAATTGGTCTACCGATATGTTATAGCGTGTCACAAGCTCATAAAAGATTTGCAGGCTTGGTTGTTGTCCCTTATTTTCAATATTGGTAAGGGAACGCGGAGAAATATTCATTGCGTCGCTTACATCTTTGCGACTTTCCTTTCTCGCTGTCCGCGCCGCTTTTATCGCTTGCCCGAAAGCTGCGAAGTCATAAAGTGGTACAGGCCTTTTAGCAATAATTATTCACCCTGCTATATTGTATAGTTCTCAATCTTTTCGAGATACGTCTATACAATTCCCGTTATTGACTTAAATAATTCCTATTCATAACAAATGGCAACAAAATAATTTCCAACACTGATATTGACAGTTAAGTGCTTAGTGTCTATAATGTGTATATATCAACAGCACACCAAAGGAAAGGGAGAAAAACTTTGAAAGTACTAATCTCAAATACTTCTGATAGCCCTTTGTATCAACAAATCAAAGATCAAATCAAAGACGCTATATTAAAAGAAGAATTAGTTGAGGGCGACCCACTTCCATCTATTCGCGCATTTGCTAATGATTTAAAAGTTAGCGTTTTAACCATTCGGCGTGTTTATGAAGAACTGGAACAGGAGGGATTTGTTACAAGTCAAGTAGGTATAGGAACTTTTGTCTCTACAAGTAATCTTGAATTATTAAGGGACTCTAAACGTCGTCTTGTAGAACAGAAAATGCTTGATGTGATACAAACAGCAAAATCATTGAAAATTAGTAAAGAAGAACTTAATGCCATGATGGATATTCTTTATGAGGAGGATTAACATGAATGATATTTTGAAAGTAGAAAATTTGAACAAATCGTATAAAAATTTTTCATTAACAGACGTAACATTTTCCTTGCCCGAGGGCTGTATAACAGGTTTTATTGGTATCAATGGTGCAGGAAAAACTACTACGTTACGCACAATTTTAGGACTGACACAAAAAACTTCCGGCAACATTCAAATTTTCGGACTTGATATGGAAAAAAACGCCAAACAAATTAAAAACCGCATAGGCGTCGTATTAGATGATGGTTGCTTTTATGATGAACTTTCATTAGCTGAAATGAAAAGTATTATTGCCCCTGTATATACAACATGGTCTGAACAGGATTTTAAACATTATATGGATATGTTTGCTCTTGAACCCAAACAAAAGATAAGCACTCTTTCTAAAGGAATGAAAATGAAATATGCTCTTGCTTTGGCTCTTTCTCATAATGCAGAACTTTTGATTATGGACGAACCAACAAGTGGACTTGACCCTTTGATTAGAAGTCAATTATTGAAAGTATTGACTGACTATATGGAAAACGGTGGTAAAGGAGTTTTCTTCTCAACTCATATCACATCTGACCTTGATAAAATTGCTGATATGCTCATTATGATTAACAATGGACATATTGTTTTTCAGGAAGAAAAAGATTTTCTACTTGACAATTATAGAATTGTCAAAGGCGATGCAAAGCTATTAACTTCCGATATGCGTAAACTTTTTTTGAATGTAACAGAGACTACATTTGGATTTACAGGCATTACGAAACACGCAGAAGAAATACAAACTGTTCTTTCAGACGCTATTATAGAACGTCCTACAATAGAAGATATTATGCTTGCAAATATAGAGAGGAAATAAGAAATGATGATATTTAATCTGATAAAAAAAGATATTCTGATTGTAAAAAAGTATGTGTTAATTATGTTTGCTGCCGCAGTTCTTATTCCACCATTCATGCTTTGGCGTGCCCCAGAATATACTGGAATATTTGGTTTTATATTATCCACCATTTTTTGTGTTTTAATGCTGTTGCAATATGTATCATTGAAAGAATACCAATTTCCAAAAGCAGCGACGTTATTATGTGCCGCTCCAGTTTCCCGTAAAATGATGGTACTGTCTAAATACATTTTCTGTATGGCTATTTATGTTGCTTGTTGTGTTATATATGCTATCGAAACTATACTTATTTCTGCTTTGGGGACAGTAAATATTATGATATTTTTTCTTATGCTTTTTGTTATATCCGCATTTATCGGTATATATCTTCCGGTACAATATAAGATTGGCTACGAAAAAACAAAGTTTGCATTTGTGGTTGTAATAATGGCTTCACCATTTATTTTGCCGCAGCTTATGAAAATGGGAAATGCGAATTTGAACTTTTTTTCCGAAGTTTCTCCGTTGCTCGTTTGTGGAAGTGCCTTAGTGCTTTCTTTGATTATTTTGATTGTATCGGTTGTTTTATCTATGAAGTTTTACAGTGAAACAGATTTAGCATGAAAGGGGTGAACATATGAATAATGAAGCTATTTTTCTTTATGCCGTAAGTATAGCAGCAATATGTTTTGGACTTGTTAATGTTGCTCAATTTCTTTTAAAGCGTAACAAAACAGCACAGACAGTCGGAACAATTATATCCGTAAAAACACTCAATCCAGAAACTGCAAAAATCCGCAATTCAAAATGGGCGACGGTTTCTTACAAAGTAAATGATAAGATTTATCAATCCCAAAATCGCATACAAGTACCTATGACCTCACAAATTGGGTCAACTGTAAGGGTGCGATACGATAAATCTACCCCGGAAAAGTTATATAGCTTTTCTAGAATTCGGATTATTATGTCATTTATAGTTGCTGCTATTTGTTTTTTGATGGCTGTATTCAAATTTGTATGACAAGGAAGAATGAACCCATGCCGCATTTTCCTAATTGGTTCGTTGCTATTTCCATTTTACTCCCTATCGTTAATGCAATATATAATAAGTGGTGGAAAAATAATAAAAAGAAATAGTCTAATATGATTGCAAAGTGAAAATTCATTTTAGTTGCCGGAGGTAATCATGAAAAGTGAAAAATGGTTATTATGCCCTGTCTGCCAAAATAAAACACGGCTTCGACTAAGAGAAGATACCATTCTCGAAAGTTTTCCTCTCTACTGCCTAAAATGTAAGCAGGAAACACTAATCAATGCTAAGCAAATGAACATATCTATTGTTAAAGGGCCAGACGCAGAGCCGATAACAGCAGGTTAAAATCTGTTAGTTATCGGCTCTTTCTTTATATAATAATAAAATGTAACACTCTGCCGGACGACAAACGAGAAGCTGTATTACTGTACTACTTTTTGAAATGAACGACGCGGAAATTGCAAAGCTCCGTGATGTTCCGAGAAGCACAATACAGTATCGGCGTACAAGCTCTTTTGAACTGTTAAAATGCTATTTGGAGGAACGCGCCTATGACCGCACATAATGGTAAAGCGACGCAAGATAACGGCGGCGCAGCATAGGGCAAATCATATATGTTTCTCTTACGCCGAGCCATACGGCGGGTGAGCCATGACTTCCCCCACAGGGAATGAGCGACCAACACCGCGCCGTGAAATAAGTGTAGCAGCTTATGGGCGACGACACGCAAGATACATAAAAAGCGTCGCAGGCAATGGGTAGGGCTGCGCGGGAACTGCGCAGGGGTGAAACTCCCGTGAGATTGCAGCTAACAATCATCTGATTAAAGATCTTTTTTATAAAAATTTGAAAGGGGAAAAATCCTATGAATGATAAAGAACGAAACACCCCTTGCAATTTGCAATATAAAGGAGTGTCAATCAATGGCAGCGAAGAAAATGAGTTGCCGTTATGTATGGAAAACAAGGTGCGTGTACCTATCCACCTTAAACTGACATTAACAATAAAAGAAGCTGCGGAGTACAGCAATATCGGTATAAATAAAATAGACGCCCTGTTAAAGCAACCTAATTGCCCGTTTGTACTTTTTGTAGGAACACGGAAGTTAGTAAAGCGACGTGAATTTGAAGAATATATCCGACGAGAGTTAATTATATAGAACTTCTACCGTTACTGTTCACACACCACTATCCCGTAAGGTGTTTTGGCATGAATATGCCAAAATCCCGAGACATACAAGCCAAAATTCCATTGCTGCAGGCAATCTGGAATGAATTTTGGCTAGGTTACTGTGAACGGAGTGAACAGTAACCTTCTACCAACAACCGCTACAAAAAATTCCTGTTGAGATTGAAAAAGCAGAGTCCTTATGCTATAATATATAGTTGCGTTGGACTCTTTTTTTGAGATAAGAAAGGAGTCCGATAAATGGGCAAAAATCTAAAAGGTAAAGAGTGCGGCACAGTCAAGGGTATTGGCGAGCAGGACCACCTAAGACACAGAAAAGTTATCGCACCATTCCGCTTACTGACAAAGCATATTCTATTCTTAAAAGCTGTTATGATGAAAAAGACAGCCGGAAAGAGTCTGAAACACTGTCGCAGATTTTAGAGTATATCGACAGCAGGACAGGCGAAAAGAAATGTCTGATTATGCACGATTTAGTGTTTGTCAACTGGCGTACTGGTGAACCTGCAAAAAACAGTTCTTATGACACACACTTATACAAATTGTGTGATGAAGAGGGTATCAAACGCTTTTGTATGTACGCCTTACGACATACTTATGCTACACGCGCGATTGAGCGCGGCGTACAGCCTAAAGTGCTGCAACAGCTATTAGGACACGCAAGCATTAAAACAACTATGGACAGATATGTCCATGTTACGGACGAGTCACTGGTAAATGCAATACGCCAATTTCAACAGGCTACGCCGCCAGTTACAAAAAAAGGGCGTAAAAAGGGCGTACAAGAAATCTAAAGAAAGGCGAAAACCCAGATAAATCAAGGGCTTTCGGACAGGTAAATAGTAAAATGAAATTAGGTATCGTCGGATTACCGAACGTTGGAAAAAGTACATTATTTAATTCACTTACAAAAGCAGGAGCAGAATCAGCAAACTATCCATTCTGTACGATCGACCCTAATGTAGGTGTTGTTACAGTGCCGGATGAGAGACTGAAGCTTCTCGGAGATTTTTATCATTCTAAGAAAGTGACACCTGCTGTAATTGAATTCGTAGATATTGCAGGACTTGTAAAGGGAGCATCCAAAGGAGAAGGCCTTGGAAACCAGTTCCTTGCAAATATCCGTGAGGTAGATGCAATCGTCCATGTAGTCCGCTGCTTTGAAGACTCCAATGTTATCCATGTAGATGGAAGTATTGATCCTATCCGTGATATTGAAACTATTAATCTGGAACTGATCTTCTCAGACCTTGAAATCCTTGAGAGAAGAATTGCAAAAGTTACAAAAACAGCACGCATGGACAAAGAGGCTGCCAAGGAGCTTGATTTCCTTCAGAAGGTAAAAACACATCTGGAAGATGGCAAGATGGCAATCACTATGGAAATGGAAAATGAAGATGAAGAAGCCTGGATGTCTACTTATAATCTGCTTACCTGGAAGCCTGTGATCTATGCAGCAAACGTAGCAGAAGGAGATCTAGCTGATGACGGTGAAAGCAACAGCCATGTACAGGCAGTGCGCAAATATGCGGCAGAGCAGAACAGTGAGATTTTCGTTATCTGTGCAGAAATCGAAGAAGAGATCTCTGAACTGGATGATGATGAGAAGAAAATGTTCCTGGAGGATCTGGGACTGACAGAATCAGGACTTGAGAAACTTGTAAAAGCAAGCTATCATCTCCTTGGACTGATGAGTTTCCTTACTTCAGGTGAGGATGAGACAAGAGCATGGACGATTAAAATCGGAACAAAGGCTCCGCAGGCAGCAGGTAAGATCCATACAGATTTTGAAAGAGGATTTATCAAAGCTGAGGTTGTAAATTATCAGGATCTTCTGGACTGTGGTTCCTATGCAGGTGCCAGAGAGAAAGGTCTTGTAAGAATGGAAGGTAAAGAATACGTTGTACAGGATGGAGATGTGATCTTATTCCGATTCAATGTATGATGAACAGGTGATTTATGGAAATGTCGATACGTTTTCCGGGACTTGGCCTGGTCTTTGATTATGTGCCGCACTCATTTCAGATATTTGGAATGGAATTTACCATATATGGAGTACTGATTGCTGTGGGGGCTCTTCTTGGAATGGGACTTGTGACACTTGAAGCGAAACGAAATGGGGAAGATCAGAACAGGTATCTCGATATGATGCTTATCTCCCTGCTGGTTTCAGTGGCAGGTTCCAGATTATTTTATGTGGCTTTTTCATGGGGATTTTATAAAGAAAATCTGAATGCCATACTGGACTTTCGAAATGGCGGTTACGCTTTATATGGTGGTCTGCTCTTGGGATTTCTTGCGGCAGCGGTATTTTGCAGGATTACCCAAACATCATTCTGGCAGAGCGCCGATATTGCGTGTCCCGGAATACTTCTGGGACAGGCTATAGGACGTTGGGGCAACTTTTTTAACAGGGAGTCTTTCGGAGAATATACAAATCTGCCATGGGCAATGCAGATACCGGTTTCAGCTGTACGGTCAGGAGAAGTTTCGGGAGCAATGAGAGATAATCTGCTGACCATAAATGGGATTTCATATATTCAGGTTCAGCCGGTTTTTCTTTATGAAAGTCTGTGGTGTCTGCTGCTATTTCTGCTGTTGATGGCCATGCGCCGAAAAAAGAAATATGAAGGCGAACTGTTTATGATCTATCTGGCAGGTTATGGTCTGGGAAGGTTTTTCTTTGAATGGCTCAGAACAGATAAGCTTTATATTCCGGGGACAAAAGTGGGGATTTCGCTGGTGATTTCCGCTATATTATTTGCTGTTTTTATGCCTGTAGTGATCGTACGCAGAGTGATGGCACAGAAAAGAGATACTATACGCCGGCAGAGGAGAAAAAGATTTCTGGATGAGTCAGTGAAAGAAAAAACGACGTTTCCTGAGAATTCTGAAATGAAACCGGAACCGGAAATGGATGAACAGATAAAACCAGATGTGGGAAATTCTCCCACAAATTCAAAAGAAGAACAGTAAAAAAACATATATCTGAAAGATAAGTGGGTTGAAAGTGGAAATTCAGCCCACTTTTTGTGTATAAAAGCCCATTTTTCTCGTAAAAATAAGGTTGTTTCATAAATGTTAACAGAGTTCTAAATTTTAAAAATCTTTTTCTCCCCCTTGTTTTTTCAGCCTAAATAGTTTAGAATAAGCACATAAGTGGTAGAAAGTGGTGAATAGTGGTGGTGAGTGGGGAATAACGGCAGAGTCCATTACCACCTGAGAGATCTGAAGGGGAGATTCAGATTTTGCGAGAGTAGGTGAGTAACATGTTCATGGGAGAGTATAACCACACGATCGACGCGAAGGGGCGTCTGATCATTCCTTCTAAATTCAGGGAACTCTTAGGGGAAGAGTTTGTTCTGACAAGAGGGCTTGATGGCTGTCTTTACATTTATCCGATGGATGAATGGGAATCCTTTGAAATGAAGCTCAGATCTTTACCACTTACAAATAAAAATGCCAGAACTTTTTCACGATTCTTTGTAGCTGGAGCAACTACATGTGAACTGGACAGGCAGGGACGAATCCTTGTACCGCAGACACTGCGCGAATTTGCCGGTCTGGAGAAAGATGTGGTTCTGACAGGTAATCTGAACAGAATTGAAGTTTGGAGCAAAGAAAAATGGAATGAGATCTGTGATTATGATGACATGGACAGCATTGCGGAGAGCATGCAGGACATGGGAATCACAATCTGACAGGTCTCGTTTGAAGTATCTTGCAAAGTAAATCCAGACAGGAGACGGAGATGGAATTTAAACACAAATCTGTATTACTGGAAGAGACCATTGAAGGTTTGAATATCAAACCGGACGGAATCTACGTGGATGGTACTTTAGGAGGTGCAGGGCATGCCGGTGAGGTATGCAGGAAACTTTCTGCCAAGGGGAGATTTATTGGCATAGATCAAGACCAGGATGCGATAATTGCTGCGAGTGAGAGGTTAGCCCCCTATAAACAGGCGACGATCATTCGCAGCAATTATTGTTACATGGTACAGGAACTGGCAGCAAGAGGCATCTATAAAGTCGACGGGATTCTCCTTGATCTTGGAGTATCTTCCTATCAGCTTGACAATGAAGAACGCGGTTTTACCTACAGGGTAGATGCACCGCTCGATATGCGCATGGATCAGCGCCAGACGCAGACAGCCGGCGATATTGTCAATGGCTATGAAGAAAAAGAATTATACCGTATTATTCGTGATTACGGTGAAGATAAATTTGCAAAAAATATTGCAAAACATATTGTTGCCGCCAGACAGGTGAAACCGATCACAACCACCGGAGAACTGACAGAAATCATCAGAGAATCCATTCCCATGAAGATGCAGGTGAAGTCAGGACATCCGGCCAAGAGAACTTTTCAGGCAATCCGTATTGAGCTTAACAGAGAGCTCGATGTGCTGCGGGATTCTCTGGATGGAATGATCGATATCCTTGATGATGGCGGAAGACTTTGCATTATCACTTTTCATTCTCTGGAGGACAGAATTGTAAAGACGATTTTCAGAAAAAATGAAAATCCGTGTACCTGCCCTTCAGATTTTCCTGTATGCGTATGCGGGAAGAAATCCAAAGGAAAAGTGATCACAAGAAAGCCGATTCTTCCGGGGGAGACAGAGATGGAAGAGAATCCGCGTTCCAAAAGTGCAAAGCTTCGGATTTTTGAGAGAGTATTATAATTAGAGAGGCATGAAATGGCGAGAACGACCAGGAGTGAAACAGCAAGAAGAAGCAGAACCAGTGCCAGAACAAACAGAGGAATGTATGTTGACGGAAATACGGTCAGACGTCTTGCAGAAGTTCCGGAGAGAAAGAGGCAGCCGGGAAGACAGAATCCGGGAAGGCAGCAGACCGATCGAAACCGAAGAGTGCAGGCGAGTCCTGCGCAGGTACCAGGGCAGAAACATCAGTTGAGTAAAGAAGCACAGAAGAACAGGCAGAAGGCGACTGCAATGAACTGGGGATTTGTAGCGTTTCTGGCAGTTGTATGTGTGGCGATATTATTCTGCTCTGTGAAATATCTTCGTTACAAATCAGAGATTACCGCAAAGATGAGTACAGTTGCATCTCTTGAGGAGGAACTGGCAGATTTAAAAGAAGACAATGATGCATATTACAGCCAGGTGACATCAAATGTGGATCTGAATAAGATTAAGCAGATTGCATTGGGAAGACTGGGAATGAAATATCCGTCAGATGATCAGACAGTAACCTATTCTACATCGGGTAACAGCTATGTAAGACAGTATCAGGATATACCAGATTCAAAGTAGGTGATTAATTGAGCAATACGGGAATAAAGAGTCGAAGAAGACCACAGAGAAAAATAAATCAAAACATGAAAGAAAAGCTGCTGATATTGTTTGGGATTGTGTTATTGCTTCTGGTAATATTAGTACTGAGAATTACTTATATTAATGCTACCAGCGGAAGCAAATACAAAAAACAGGTGTTAAGCCAGGCACAGCAGAAATATGAGAGCCAGGTACTGCCGGCAAAGAGAGGCGATATTTACGACAAAAACGGAAATATACTGGCTACCAGCAATAAAGTTTATAATGTGATTCTGGACTGTAAAACTGTAAATTCAGATGAGGACTATGCAGAGCCAACAATACGAGCCTTAAACGAGGTGCTGGGGATTGACGAAGAAACAGTGCGTTCCCTTTTGGCCGATTCAAGAACCAGCCAGAGTCAGTATCAGATACTGACAAAACAGCTGTCTATGGACAAAAAGAAAGAATTTGAAAAATATAAGGCAGAGGATGAAGATTCCGGTCTTACTAAAGCTCATGCAAAGGAACGGGCAAATATCAAAGGCGTCTGGTTTGAAGAGGATTATCTGAGAAGTTACCCGTTTAATGAAACAGCATGTGATACAATTGGCTTTGCACTGGACAGAGATGTGGCAGATATCGGACTGGAAGGGTACTATAACAGCACGCTGACAGGCGTAGACGGAAGACAGTATGGGTATATCAATGATGATTCAGATGTAGAGCAGACCATTATTGCAGCGGTGAATGGAAAAAGCATTCAGACCAGCATTGATATCGGTGCACAGCAGATTGTTGAGAAATACGTTAATGGATTTAAAGAGGCAATGGGTGCCAAGAATATAGGTGTCATTGTTGAAAATCCGTCCACTGGTGAGATTATTGCCATGGATGGTGGTGATCGTTATGATCTGAATAATCCGAGAGATCTTTCCACTGTATATACAGAAGATGAAATCAAAGCGATGAATGATGTGGAAACAGTGGAGGCTCTGAATGGTATGTGGAGTAATTTCTGCGTCACAGATGCCTATGAGCCGGGATCTGTTGTAAAGCCGATCGTCATGGCTTCTGCGCTGGAAAAGGGTGCGATACAGGAAACAGATACATTTGTATGCGATGGATCGCAGACTTTTGGAGATACTATGATCAAGTGTGCAGTTTATCCGAGCGCACATGGCACAGAGACACTGGGAGAGGTAATTGCAAACTCCTGTAATGATGCAATGATGCAGATTGGTGCCAAGATGGGAGCTACTCAGTTTATCAAAGCACAGAGTCTGTTTAATTTCGGAACAAGGACAGGGATTGACCTGCCGAATGAAGGCGCAGGTATTATCCATACTAAGGACAGTATGGGGGAAACAGAACTTGCATGTTCTGCTTTTGGACAGGGTTTTACCTGTACCATGATCCAGGAAATCAATGCGATGAGTTCCGTTATCAATGGCGGATATTATTATCAGCCGCATCTTGTGACAAAGGTTCTTGACAGTAATGGTGGAACTGTAAAAACAATCTCGCCGATACTTTTGAAGCAGACAATTTCCTCCAGGATTTCCAGTGATATCAGAAGCTATATGGCATTGAGTGTACAGCAGGGTACCAGTCGCCATTCCAAAGTGCAGGGTTACAGTTCAGGAGGTAAAACAGGTACAGCGGAGAAATACCCGCGAGGAAACGGAAAATATCTGGTTTCTTTTATTGGATTTGCTCCTGTAGATGACCCGGCTGTGGTAATTTATGTAGTTGTAGATGAACCGAATGCAGAGGACCAGGCAAACAGTACTTATCCGCAGTATATTGCACAGGGAATCCTTTCGGAGCTTCTTCCGTATCTGAATGTAGTGCCGGATGAATCTGAAGATGGAACAGTGCCGGAGACAGAATTGTGGGAAGGGTTTCAGGGACATTTAAAGAGTACTTCCATATCGGACAGCGAACTTGACAGCGACGGTAATCTGGTGGATGCAGATGGCAATCTGATAGACGGGGATGGAAACCGGATTGATGAAAACGGATATCTGCTGGATGCCAATGGGAATCACATATTGGATGAGGAAGGCAATTATAAGATGTCTACAAATCTTGTCAGTGCTTCGGGAAGTACAGAAGCAGATTCTTCAGGAGATGCAGTATCCAATCCTGATGCACCTGCACCTCTGGAGGATGATGAAGCTGAGACGACTGAGGATAATAACGAAGAGACAGATGGTATTACCAATGAAGAAGCAGGTCTGGAATAAAAGCGTATAGTTATAGTTCCGCAGAGAACGGTCATATATTGTTATGACGATCTCTGCGGAGCTTTTTTTATGAAAAAAAATATGACGTTTCACAAGAGAAAAATATGGGTGGTATTACTCTGTTGTATTTTAATGATGACAGGCCTTATCGGAAGACTGGTATATCTTATGTGTTTCAGATCAGACTATTATTATAAGAAAGCAAAAGAACTTCACGAAAGAGAGAGAGAGATCAAAGCGGCCAGAGGAGAGATTCTGGATGCAAGGGGAAAAGTTCTGGCATCAAACAGGACGGTATGTACAATCTCTGTGATCCACAGTCAGATTAAAGAACCTGAAAAAGTAATCGCTCTGTTGTCTGAAAAACTGAAAATAGATAAGGCAGAAGTGAGAAAAAGAGTGGAGAAAATATCTTCTATAGAAATAGTAAAGACAAATGTGGAAAAAAGTACAGGTGATGAGATAAGAGAGTGCAGTCTGGCAGGGGTGAAAGTTGATGAGGATTATAAGCGTTACTATCCATGTGGAAGTCTGGCTTCAAAAGTCATTGGCTTTACGGGAGGTGATAATCAGGGAATTATCGGTCTGGAAGTGAAATATGAAGAAATCCTGAGGGGACAGCCAGGTAAAATCCTGACAACAACAGATGCCAGAGGTGTGGAAATTGATAAATTGGGTGAGACAAGGGAAAAACCGATAGATGGGAAAAGCCTGATGATCAGCATTGATGTAAATATTCAGGAATTTGCGCAGCAGTCAGCTTTGAAAGTAATGGAGGAAAAGCAGGCAGAACGTGTATCTATCCTGCTGATGAATCCACAGAACGGCGAAATATATGCATGTGTCAATGTGCCGGAATTTGACCTGAATGATCCTTTTACCCTGACAGATGATCTGAATATGCAGTTAAATGAATCCGGGATAACAATACCGTCGGAAGATCACAATGAACAAAGTGAACAGGAAGTGCAGACAGCATCAGGAAAAACAGATACAAAAAGAAAGCAGGAATTACTGAATCAGATGTGGAGAAATCCCTGCCTGAATGATACTTATGAACCGGGCTCCACATTTAAAATCATCACCATGGCAGCCGGACTGGAGGCTGGTGTTGTTTCACCTGGGGACCGTTTTTATTGTCCTGGATATAAAGTGGTGGAGGATCGCAGGATCCACTGTGCAAAAAGAACAGGACATGGATCCCAGAATTTTGTGGAAGGTGCACAGAATTCCTGTAACCCTGTGTTTATAGAGGTAGGGCTTCGCCTTGGGGTAGAACGTTATTATAAGTATTTCAGACAGTTTGGACTTCTGGATAAAACCGGGACAGATCTTCCGGGAGAGGCAGGAACTATTATGCATCAGAAGAAAAATATGGGAGAAGTGGAACTGGCAACGGTTTCTTTTGGACAGTCTTTTCAGATTACACCTGTTCAGCTGGCTGCAACAGTAAGTTCACTTATAAACGGAGGCAGACGGGTGACACCACATTTTGGAGTTGCAGTGTTAAATCCTGACAGAACAGAGGGGGAGAAACTGATTTTTCCGGTAAAGGGAGGAATTGTCTCTGAAGAAACCTCGAAGGAAATAAGAGAAATCCTGGAAACAGTAGTATCTCAGGGCTCCGGAAAAAATGCAAAAATTGAAGGATATGCCATCGGTGGGAAAACTGCCACTTCTCAGACACTGCCAAGAAGTGCAAACCGTTATATTTCCTCTTTTTTGGGATTTGCACCTGCAGAAGATCCGCAGATACTGGGACTGTGTATTATTCATGATCCGAAAGGAATCTATTATGGAGGGACAGTAGCTGCACCTGTGATACGTGGTATTTTTGAGAATATCCTGCCATATCTTGGAATTGAAAAAAGTGATGTTTCTGATTTTTCTGCAGAAGGCAATTAGGGAAATTCCGCAGGCAGGGTTGATAAATAAGCAAAAAAGCCTTATACTAAAAGAAATCTGAAAGTAAAAAACTTTCAGGAAAAAACAAAAGAATGAACGAGGTGTAAGATGGAATTTCAAGTTGTAATCCCTGTGCTGATTTCTTTTGCAATCAGCGTTGTATTAGGACCGGTCATCATTCCTTTTCTCCGGAGACTGAAGATGGGCCAGACAGAAAGAACAGAGGGCGTACAGTCCCATTTAAAGAAAGCAGGAACACCTACAATGGGTGGAGTGATCTTTCTGATCGCCACAGCGATAACTGCATTATTTTATGTAGGGGATTATCCGAAGATCATTCCGGTACTGTTCCTGACTCTTGGATTTGGAATTATCGGATTTCTGGATGATTATCTGAAGGTTGTGCTGAAACGCTCAGACGGACTGCTGCCATGGCAGAAATTTTTACTTCAGGTAGTTCTGACTGCAATTTTTGTATTTTATATTGTTAAGTATACAGATATCTCACTGACTATGAGGATCCCATTCTGGAGCGGACATTTCCTGAATCTTGGATGGCTGGCAGTTCCGGTCCTTTTCTTTGCTGTGATCGGTACTGTGAATGGAGTTAACTTTACGGATGGTCTGGATGGTCTTGCTTCCAGTGTAACTCTGATCGTTGCAGTATTTTTTACAGTGGTTTCTATTGGAATGAAATCCGGGATCGAGCCGATCACAGGTGCAGTTGTGGGAGGTCTGATGGGATTTCTGTTGTTTAATGTATATCCGGCAAAAGTGTTTATGGGAGACACAGGTTCTCTGGCACTGGGTGGTTTTGTTGCAGGTACGGCTTATGTGATGCAGATGCCGTTATTTATCCTGATCGTGGGTCTGATCTATCTGATCGAAGTACTTTCCGTTATCATTCAGGTAACTTATTTCAAGGCAACACATGGAAAGCGTATCTTTAAGATGGCACCGATCCATCATCATTTTGAGTTATGCGGATGGTCTGAAACACGTGTAGTTGCGGTATTCTCGGTTATTACAGCGGTTATGTGTATGGTCGCATTGCTGGCACTGTAAGATTTTGGCTAAGCAGATTTCAGCATTATGCTGATAAAAGGGAGGAAAATTATTATGGAATTACAGGGAAAAAAGGTACTTGTATTCGGTTCCGGAAAAAGCGGGATCGGAGCATCTGACCTTCTGGCAAAAGTAGGAGCATTTCCGGTTATCTATGATGGAAATGCCGAAACAGATAAAGACGCAGTTGTACATAAAACAGATGGTACATATCCGGTCACTGTATATGCAGGAGAACTTCCAAAAGAAGTACAGGACAGTCTTGATCTGGTAGTTTTAAGCCCCGGAGTGCCGACAGATCTTCCGCTTGTAAAGAGTTTTTATGAGCAGGGACTTCCGGTATGGGGAGAGGTAGAACTGGCATACAGAGTAGGTGACGGCGAAGTACTTGCCATCACAGGAACAAACGGAAAAACTACTACAACAGCACTTCTTGGAAAAATTATGCAGGATGCACATGAGTCTGTTTTTGTAGTCGGCAATATCGGAACCCCATATACTTCCAAAGCACTGGAGATGAAACCAAACTCTGTAACTGTTGCAGAAATCAGCAGTTTTCAGCTGGAAACGATTGATGAGTTTGCACCAAAGGTATCTGCAATCCTGAATATTACAGAGGACCATCTGAACCGTCATCATACAATGGAAGAGTATATACGTGTGAAAGAACTGATCACTGAGAATCAGGGCACAGAAGATGTATGCGTGTTGAATTATGAAGATGAGGTTCTGCGTGAGTTTGGAAAACATCTGACTCCACGAGTGGTATATTTCTCCAGCGGACGTAAACTGGATGAGGGAATTTATCTGGATGGAAACAAAATCATCCTGAAGGATGGAGAAAAAGAAATCGAAGTAGTTAAGACAGAAGATCTGAAGCTTCTTGGCAAACACAATTTTGAGAATGTTATGGCTGCAGTTGCAATGGCTTACTACGATGGAGTATCCATGGACAGCATTCGTAAGAGCATCTGTGAATTTACAGCTGTTGCACACAGAATCGAATATGTGACAGAGAAAAACGGCGTTGTATATTATAATGATTCCAAGGGAACTAATCCGGATGCGGCAATTAAAGGAATCCAGGCAATGAACCGTCCGACACTTCTGATCGGCGGCGGTTATGATAAACAGTCCGGTTATGATGAATGGATTGAGGCATTTGACGGAAAGGTACGTTATCTGGTGCTGATCGGTCAGACAAAGGAGAAAATCAAAGAAGCTGCTGAGAAACATGGTTTCCATGATATCATCCTTTGTGAAGACCTGAAAGAGGCAGTAAAGGTATGTGAGGAGAAAGCACGGCCTGGAGATGCTGTTTTGCTTTCCCCCGCATGTGCAAGCTGGGGACAGTTTGATAACTATGAACAGCGTGGAGATATGTTCAAGGAATATGTAAGAAATCTGTAGAATATCTATAAGTAAGAATTATAGCTGTCCGGCAGAGAAAGACGAATCTGCAGTGACCGGCTATAGATAATTTTGCGGAGAAACAGATGGCGCGAAAAAGAGCGACAGATTTATCAAAAACAGATATGACGATGCTGGTACTGATAGTACTGCTTGTGATTTTTGGCCTGGCAGTATTATTCAGCTCCAGTGAATATAATGGCAGAGTACGTTTCGGCGACTCTGCCTGTTATTTTAAGAAACAGTTATTTGCCACAGCATTAGGTATGGGAGTGATGTACATGGTTTCTTCCATTGATTATCATTTTTTTCTGAGGCTGGGTCCGGTGGCATATCTGATCTCAATGTTTTTGTCCGGCGCAGTACTCTTTGCAGGTCAGGAGATCAACGGCTCAAAAAGATGGCTGAATCTTGGACCTTTATCTTTTCAGCCTTCAGAGTTTGCGAAAGTTGCTGTAATTCTTTTTCTTGCATGGCAGATTGAGCGTACAAAAAAAGCAACCAGGGGCTTTGGATTTATGTGCAGGACAATACTGACCCTGCTGCCGATCATTGGTCTTGTAGGTTCCAATAATCTGAGTACAGCGATCATTATTCTGGGTATCGGTGGAATCCTGATCTTTGTATCCAATCCGGGATATCTGGAATTTATCGGGCTTGGCAGCGCAGGTGCATGTTTCATAGCTGTTTTTCTTTCTGCAGAGAGTTATCGTCTGGAACGTCTTGCAATCTGGAGAAATCCGGAGAAATATGAAAAAGGATTTCAGACGATCCAGGGGCTGTATGCCATTGGCAGCGGCGGAATATTCGGCAGAGGTTTTGGAAACAGTCTGCAGAAACTTGGATTTGTTCCGGAAGCGCAGAATGATATGATTTTTTCGATTATATGTGAGGAAATGGGAGCAGCCGGAGCTATCTTTCTGATTTTTCTGTTTGCAATGCTTCTGTGGCGGATTGGTGTGGCTGCCATGCATGCAAAAGATCTGGCCGGAGCTCTTATCTGTTGTGGGATTATGGGACATCTGGCTCTTCAGGTCATTTTGAATATTGCAGTGGTGACCAATACAATCCCCAATACAGGCATTACGCTGCCTTTTATCAGCTATGGAGGAACTTCGGCAGTGTTTCTTCTTGGGGAAATGGGACTTGCGATGAATGTTGGGAAATGTGACAGAATAAATTGAATTACAGGTTTCAGAATGGCGTAACATATAATAGAAAAAGCCATAAACTGTAAAGTAAGAGACTCTTTGGGAGCAAAAGGTTGGATGAAATCCATGTGACAGGTAAAGCTTCTCTCAGCGGAGAGATTTTTATACAGGGATCTAAAAATGCAGCACTTCCAATGATAGCCGCATCTCTGATGCACAGAGGACTAAGCATTCTGAGGGGATGTCCCAGAATTTCAGATGTTTTCTGTATGGAAGAGATTTTGAAAAGTCTTGGTGCAGTGACCTGGTGGGACGATCACGATCTTTATATGGATTGTTCCTGCGCAGACAGAACAGAAATTCCTGCAGTCTATACAGGCAGAATGCGTTCTTCAATCATTCTGGCAGGTGCGGTGCTTGCAAGAAACAGAAAATGCAGGATAGGGTATCCGGGCGGATGTACGATCGGGAAAAGACCAATAGATCTCCATCTTATGGCACTGAGAGCACTTGGCGCGGATGTCCGGGAAAATGCATCAGGCCTGGATGGAGAATGTGTGAGATTTGAAGGGCAGGATATTGTGTTTCCGAAATCGAGTGTGGGAGCTGCTCAACAGGCAATACTGGCAGCAGTTCTTGCAAAAGGTGTAACACATCTTTATAATTGTGCGAAAGAACCGGAGGTTTTCTGGCTCTGCAGATATCTGAAAACAATGGGAGCACTGATAGAAGGAGAGGAAACCGGTGAAATTACGATCAGAGGAGTGGATGAACTGAAAGGCGGAGATTACCGTATTCCTCCGGATCGTATTGTTGCAGGCACCTATCTGTGTGCGGCTGCGGCTGCAAGAAGTAAGATTATTCTTCATAATGTACCTGTGGAGGAATTGCAGTCGTTTATGGAAGTATATCGGAAAATAGGTGGACAATATCAAGTAAATGGTGGTACACTAGAGGTCAATGGAAAGAATGCTGTCAGACCGGCTGTTTTAGTAGAAACGGAAATTTATCCGGGTTTTCCCACAGATCTGCAGGCTCCGTTGATGGCAGTGCTGACAGGTGCGCAGGGACAGAGTACCATACGGGAAAATATTTTTGACCGGAGATTTGGCAGTGCTTTTCAGATGAAAAAAATGGGCGCAGATATTTCCGTAAGCGGAAACCAGGCAATCATAAGAGGGGGAAAAACTCTTACGGGAACACAGGTACAGGCAGGAGATCTCAGAGGTGGTGCAGCCCTGCTCATTGCCGCACTTATGGCAGAGGGAGAAACCTGTGTTACAGGAGCCGGGTTTATCAGCAGGGGATATGAGCATATCTGTGAAGATTTACGGACTTTGGGCTGCAGAATATGGCGGCCGGGACAGAGGATTTGAGGATTTATGAGAGAAAGTAATTATGGGAAAAGACCTCCTATGAGTAAAAGGACGAAGAAGATGCTGGCAGGTATGGTAGGCGCCGGAGTTATGGTCGCTGTGATAGTATTTTTTTCCTATTATAAAGTAGATACTGTAGAGGTGAGGGGAACTTCCCATTATACAGACGAAGAAATAAAGAATATGGTGCTTCGGGGACCGATGGCTTCCAATTCGGTCCTTGCACCACTGCTCTACAGCACTACAAATACAGAGGACATTGCATATGTAGATGCATTTAAAGTTACCCAGCTGAACCGAAATACCATCTGTATCAGCGTAAAAGAGAAAAAAACAGTCGGATGCATCCGATATCTTGACAGTTACATTTATTTTGACAGAAATGGCATTTTTGTGGAGGGTTCTCAGAACAGAGATGAGACGGTTCCGTATTTTGACGGAATTCAGGTGAACAGCATCGTGATGGACGAGAAACTGGATATTAAAGGAGATACTGTACTGAATACAGCTGTAGCATTGTCTACAATCTTTCAGAAAAATGATATGATCCCCGATCATATCCAGTTTGACAGCAGCTATTCTATCAGCCTCATCTATGGGGATATAACTGTTCAGCTTGGAAAAGATGCTGATCTGGAAGAGAAGATGAACCGAGTGATAGCGATTCTGCCCAAAATTCAGGGAAAAAAAGGTATTCTTCATATGGAGAGTGTGGCTACGGAGTCCAATACCTTTGAAGAAGAACTGGAACAGGAAGAAGTTACTGCTGAGAATTGGAATGGCGGTTATGATGAAGATGGCAATTATACCGGAGACGGCGAGTATGACGAGGATGGTAATTATGTAGGTGCAAAACCGAAGACTGCTCTTGAGGAAGCAATTGAGAACTGGAATGGCGGTTATGATGAGGAAGGGGATTATACCGGAGCAGGTGAGTATGACGAATCCGGTAATTATGTGGGACCGAAGCCTACACAGGAATCTCTGGATGCGGCATCTGATGAGTCGGGAGATGGTTCAGGAGATGAAAGTTCCGCAGATGACCAGAGTTCTGAAACTTCAGAAGATGGAGAAAGTGATTCATCATATGACGACGGAAACTCAGATGATTCAGATGGATATGGTGATTATACAGAAGATAACAGTGATTATCAGGGGAATGATTCTGAGGGATATTGATAGTATATGGAAACTTTGAGATCAGAGAAGGCTCCGTACACTGATACAACATATTTACCGGAATTGCCGAAAAAGAGTGAAAAAAGTATAAAAAAACAAAATTAATGGTTGATTAATTCTCAAAAAAAATATATGATATATCTATATGTAACTTTGATATAAATCACTGAAAAGGATATCAGGTATAAATAAAGGAGGAAGTACGTTGTTAGAGATTATGTCAAACGAGGCTGAATCATCTGCCAAGATCATAGTGATCGGTGTAGGTGGAGCCGGAAATAATGCAGTAAACAGAATGGTGGAAGAGGCCATCGGCGGAGTAGAGTTTGTAGGTGTTAATACTGATAAGCAGGCTTTAACTCTGTGCAAAGCTCCAACTGTACTTCAGATTGGCGAGAAGATTACCAAAGGTCTTGGTGCAGGAGCCCAGCCTGAGGTTGGACAGAAAGCAGCAGAGGAGAGCATTGAAGAAGTAAAACAGTTAATGGAAGGTGCGGATATGGTATTCGTTACCTGTGGTATGGGAGGCGGAACCGGAACCGGAGCTGCACCTGTTATCGCAGCAGCAGCGAAAGAAATGGGTATCCTTACAGTTGGCGTTGTTACAAAACCTTTCCGTTTTGAAGCAAGAACTCGTATGAATAATGCACTTGCAGGCATTGAGAATCTGAAGAAAGCAGTGGATACATTAATCGTTATCCCGAATGATAAATTACTGGAAGTTGTAGATCGCAGAACAACCATGCCGGAAGCTCTGAAGAAGGCTGATGAAGTTCTGCAGCAGGCAGTACAGGGCATTACAGACCTGATCAATCTGCCGGCTCTGATTAACCTTGACTTTGCAGACGTTCAGACTGTAATGACAGACAAGGGAATTGCCCATATCGGTATCGGTGAAGCAAGAGGAGACGACAAAGCTATGGAAGCTGTACAGCAGGCCGTATCTTCTCCACTTCTTGAGACAACCATCAAAGGTGCTACACATGTTATCATTAATATTTCCGGAGATATTTCTCTTATGGATGCCAATGATGCCGCAAGCTATGTACAGGAGCTTACAGGTGAGGAAGCAAACATCATCTTTGGTGCCATGTATGATGATACAGTTGCTGACTACTGCAGAATCACAGTGATTGCAACAGGTCTGAATGATGATAACCTTCAGCAGACCCCTTTCGGAAAAAGAAGCACAGCTTCTTCCTTTGGTGCAAGAAGACCTTCTTCCACAGCAACGACAGGTACAGCAACAGCCGGAACTGCAGCAGGAAGCGGTATGAACATGCCTAGCTTCAGCCTTCCAACTATGAATGCCACACCATTTGGAGCATCTAAGACTCCGTCAAGCACTGTTCAGAAGAAGGATATCCAGATTCCGGATTTTTTAAGAAACAGATAGGATTATGTGTTTTGCAGTGAAATAATTTACAGACAGACAAAAGAGACATATTCCATATAGATGGACATGTCTCTTTTTTTGACCAGATCAGGGAAGTTCATTATCCCTGATATACGGGTGAAAATCCTGTTGCCATGGTGTTGATATTATGCGCCACAATGGCACTGGAAGGTGTCACATCTTGTATCGGAAGATGCATGTGCATTAGAGCCGTCTACCTGAATGGAGGATGCTGTACATTTGCAGTTATCATTATAGGTACAGTTATGGGCTTTGCAGTCGATCTGGATTTTGTCGCAGCCACAGTCATCTGTATAGCTGTCTTTCATGGAACTGCCGGTTCTCTCTCGGAAACTGCCGCAGCTTGTCTCATTTGCAGAAGTAGCATTTTCGCCTGTCACGTCAATATCACCCTTTGAACAGAGCTGTTCTTTGTTGTAAACACAGGTCATTGCTGAACATTTAAGAATTGTCATAGAGTTACCCTCCTGAAAAAATCTGAGATAACTATTCAATACTGCTGTAGTGCAAGAGTACTGAACAGTTACATTGAATAAGTTTCGGAGATAGGATGTGCAGTTTGAGAGAAAATATACATGAGATCGTTACTGTTCACTCCGTTCACAGTAACGTAGCCAAAATTCATTCCAGATTGCCTGCGGCAATGGAATTTTGGCTTGTATGTCT
>OBIM01000305.1_pt1 | contig 24274 bp, 25 predicted proteins | sample 1496191 | NCBI WGS metagenome assembly OBIM01 (sample SAMN00265067, study PRJEB22529) | human gut metagenome
AATCCGAGGAAAACTTTTTCAGATCATTATAATTTACATATTTGAAAGAATTGCGGAGCATATGGATCACACATCTCTGGATCTCTGCTTGCGGATAGACTGCCTGAATAGCTTCTTTAAAACCCGGAAGACCATCCACGCAGAAGAAAAGAACATCTTTTACTCCGCGGTTCTTAAGATCATTGAGCATTCCAAGCCAGAACTTGCTGGTTTCATTTGCACCTACTGTGATGCTGAGGATATCTTTGTATCCCTCCACTGTAACACCAAGCACTACATACGCAGCACGACTCAGGATCCTGCCATCCTCACGTACTTTATAATGAATACAGTCCATAAAGACAAACGGATAAACCGGGTTCAGAGGACGGGACTGCCATTCCTTAACCTGAGGAAGTATCTTGTCTGTGATCTTGCTGACCATTTCAGCTGATAGCTCAATTCCATAAAGATCCTGGAGCTGGTCGTGGATGTCACGTGTACTCATACCACGGGCATATAAAGAGATCACTTTTTCCTCAATCCCGGAAATATCTCTCTGGTATTTAGGGATGAGTTTTGGTTCAAACTCACCGTTACGGTCTCTTGGTACATCGATTTGAAATTCACCGTATTGACTCTTTAAGTTTTTTGTAGAATGACCATTTCTTTTATTGTCTGTCTGTAGATCTCCCTTATGGTTTTTCTCGTAGCCAAGAGTTGCATCCAGTTCTGCCTCCATCAGCTCCTGCAGGATATCCTTGAAACTGTCTTTCAGAAGCGTGTATATATCTGCAACGCTATTAATGTTGTTTTCTGAGATGATCTGTCGAATTTGTTCTTTTGCAACTGCCATAAAAAATACTCCTTTTCGATAAGAATTGTCATATCTAAATTCTTACCAAAAAGGAGTTATTTTTTACCAAAAACACAAACTATTTTACACTACCGTTTGTATAATTAAAGCACTGGTTAAATCACACATTATCCCAGTGATTTTTGACCAGTGCTTTAATACCATCATGAATATTAGTGTTTGAATCTCCATCCAGAAATGTGACAACCCGAAAGCCGATATCCGCATATTTCCTACGTTCAGCTTCAAATTCTTCCTGTGAAGAAAAATCATTACGCCAGAGATAATACGTTGGCTTCCGCAAGGTTATCACATCCTTTCTTTTAAATTTTCTATAACTATCATATAAAAATGGACAGTTTTCGTGTCTGTCCACTTTAAAATAATTTTACCGTTCACGATCTGAATGGGTTAATTGTCCTCGTTTTGCCAGTTCCAGTATTTCTGGTGGAATACGATTCATCAGATTCTAGAGATTTTCATAGTCAGCTCTGAGTCTGGCATCATCCATTTTCTTTCGTATACTGCTGGACGTTACTTCTTTTACCTGTCTGCTTAAATCCTGTGTCTGCCTTTTTAATGATACATTATCTGACTTTAAGGAACTAATCGTCTTATCATATTTCCGAACCTGTGTCTGAAAGTTCTCCATTGCGGGGAAAAACTTCTGTAAAAGTTCCACTGCTTTATCTGTATTTTTACCGGCATTAAAGAGATTTGTATTTTCCAGTAAATCAGTAATCTGCTTGGCCTGTCGGGTTAGATGTGCTGCTTCTTTGAAAAGTCGTGGTGGAATATGTTCACGCCCAGTCATGCTGGCGGCTTCTCCACGTTCCAGATCTGGATATTTTTCTACCATGTGTTTCCAGAACTCATCCTGCCACCAGGTCAGCTTTTTCTTATTTCCAAGAATCTCTTTTGCACAGAGCCTCCCATCTTGGGTTATCGGGAAAAAGGAAAGGTGCATATGTGGAGTTTTCTCGTCCATATGCACCACAGCCGAAAGGATTGTCTTTGAATCTTGATATTTCTCTATAAATTCCAAAGCTGTTTGAAAATACGCTCTGACTTCACTCTTTTTCTTACCGTTGAAAAATTCTGGTGTAGCAGTAATCAAGGCTTCAACAACACGTACACTGTCTTTGCGTGTCCGGCATCCGTATTCTTCAATCAGTCGATTCGACTCTGCCCGGTACTTCCCGACTGGTTCAATGAAATGATAATTCAAATTTCTTCGACTGTTGTCTATATCCGGATTACTGGCATATTTTTCTTTTTTCCGTTCATTGTGAGCTTCAATATTGCTGATTTCAGGTCCTTTGTATTTTGCAAATCTTAAAATACCGTATTGTGCTTTTTGCATTTGTACTTCCTCCTTTTCAAAAAACAGGCTAACTGTCATATTATTTTGACAGCCAACCTGAAAAATATATAATGTGTAACTTACATTGAATCACTATGTACATACGTACCAGATTTTAATTTGTCCATTCTTTTGGTACGTACGTACACTGGGAAGCGTCCATAAAGCCATCTGTATAAGACGGCTTTGTAATAACCTCTACTCCTGTAAATCCCCATACTCGTCTCCCGGCAGAATTTTTTATTGTATTGCAATGTTCCAGCTTATATTTTGTCTGAACAGCAATCATAGCGTCTGAGAAACTTCGATTTTTTAATGCGGTCATGGAATTTTCTTCACACCAGAGACGATAGCTTTCATACAATTCTTTGGAACTTGCACTTGCCTCTGCCTGAAAGCGAATATATCCTTCTGAATTCTAAAAACTCCAGTACATTGTTATTGTCTCGTTTCACATTCTCACGATTCGCCTTGATACGAGGACTTTCTGTAAATTTGAAATTCTGACGGACTAACCGTTGTACCCCTTCGAATGCCCAGAGAAAAATACCTTCGGCTTCATTCTTCATTTTTTCTGCCAGATAGGGATCATCTACACGATCAACCGGTTTCTCCTTTGTTGTCAGCACTAATTGTCTTCGGTAAAATCCATCGCTGCGGTCATACAATGTCTGTAAATCTCCATTGCTGAATGCAAGCAGTCTGGAAAAAAGCCACCCCTGGTAACTTTGCTTTCCTTTACGTTCCAAGTCCATTTTCCCCTGAGCAGTAACCATGGACTTCACATAACTTGTCTGTTTCAGGGCTTCCATTCGCATATCATCATCTACGCACAACAAAATGTGCTCAAGGTCGGCTCTGGCAAAGCGGTTTTCAGAAATTTTTCCGATACTTCCGTCTTTCATATTTGAGCCTAACAAGCTGTTCAGAACAGCACCAATCTGTGATTTTCCCTCACCACCATTACCTTTTATAATCATCATGCGTTGTCCCTTGTTGCTTGGAATCAGGCAATACCCAATAAACTCCTGCAAAGTTGGAATATCTTCCTGGTAGAGCAGTTGTTCTAAAAATGCCAGCCATGTGGCAGCTTCTGGTGCATCTGGATTATAGTTGACCGGAAGACGCATTCGCACAATATCCGGTTTTTCAGGTATAAATGTGCCACCTATATATAGCGTTCCATTTGCAAGATGGATTTTATTGGCTTCTGGTGGAAAATCCTCTACATAAGTTGCCAGTTTCATAACTTCCAGAATATTTGTTACTTTACGTGGAACATTGTTGATGGCATAATGTTTCAGACTTTCAAATATTTCCCCACGAAGGGGCAGATCATCAGTAATCCGCCCCTCTGGAGTAAAAAATGTATTGTTGGAAAAGAGTATTTTATGCGTATGAAGAAATTCCTCACAAAAGGCAGCTTCATTGATATTGGTTCCGTCAAACCAAACTGGATAGTTACTAAGCTGCTTCTTCATATGTATCCTCCTCATCACGAAGCCCTGAAAGATATTTCAAATCTTCCAGATAGCCTGTTTCTTTTATGGATTTTACAACTTCAAAACCTTCCTCTTCATCTGCAAAGGTCAGATAGTCTGCCAGATATTCGATATAACTCAGATTTTCACATGCTTCTTCAAATCGTTCGTCCATAGGTAAATCCGGACTTCCCGGTGCATATAGTACTTTCCATTTTTCCAGACGGTGAAGATATTCACATACCATTTTCTGGCATTCCCGTAAATCTTTCTGTCTGTTTTTGTTTTCCATGTACTCTGGCTTTTTCAGAGCTGCTATTACTGGCGGATTATCTGGTGTAATACCAAAATCTACAGCAATTTTCTTGGCGGCTTCATAGTTACTCAGTCCGAATAGATTTGCAACAAACTGAATCATATCTCCGGTAGCACCACAACCAAAGCAGTAGTAATAAGTGGTATTCAGTTTCATACTTGGATGATGGTCATTATGAAATGGACAACAGATCATGTTGTTTCTTCCAATTTTCATGCCATAATATTCTGCAACCTGTTCGACTATTACAGTTTCTTTTATTGTTTCAAATAATCTCATTCTATTTTCCTCCTAATTTAAGTTTGAATTTAAAGATGTGCCGTTTTATCCAGATCCTTTCCTGACAGGCAACACTTCTCGGCGCTGTGTCGTCTCTTTGTGAGCGCTCTTTTCTGATCAGAAAATCGTGGCGGTTTATAAAGCTCCGGAACGGTCATTTAGTTTTCAACGAATCATGAAAGCTTATCACAGCCTATAATGAAAATAGGGGATTGACCTCCACTACTTTTTTTACTTCCTGCCTTGTTTTACAATAGTTATTGACAGGATTAAGTTTGATTGTACCTTGGAGGATTTTCACCCCGTTTTTCAACGTAAATGTTTTGCCCTTGAGTACAGCATATTGTCGCATCTTTTACAGATAGCACGAGTAGCAAAGTCCATATTATCTCGGGCAAATCTCCTGTCAATTCTATTATAAAGGAGGCTGTCTGTATGAAAGATCTTTTAGAAATTTCCTGTGGTTTGGATATCCACAAAGAAAAAATTGTTGCATGTATCCTAACTGGTCCATTAGGTAAACCTACTCACTCTGAAATTCGTGAATTTACCACTTTAATTCCTGATATGCTTGCTTTACGAGACTGGATCATTTCAGAGAATTGCCATCATGTTGCAATGGAAAGCACTGGCATTTATTGGATTCCAATTTACGAAATATTAGAAGATGCTTTCTCTGGAGATATCACTTTATTAGTTGTTAATGCCCGCCATATGAAGAACGTTCCTGGCAAAAAAACTGATATGCGTGATTCTGAATGGATTTCTACATTACTACGTGCAGGACTCCTTAATGCAAGTTTTATTCCAAAAAAAAGGATTCGTGAATTTCGTGATTTAAATCGTTATCGCAAGAGTATTATCCGCGATATTACTTCCCAGAAAAACAGGGTTGAAAAATTCCTGCAGAGTTCCGGTTTTCGTCTGTCTTCTTTTATTTCTGATATTTTTGGTGCTTCCGGCAGAAACATTATTCTACATTTGATGGAACATGGACGGATTGATAAAATATCTTTGGATTCTTATCTCAAAACAAAAACCAGAAAACGCATTGATGAAATCCTCATGTCTGTAAATGGGACTCTTTCAGAACATCAAAAATCTTTCTTAAAAATCCTCATGTGTCATTATGATTCCATGAAAGAGCATCTTATTGAAATTGAAACTCATCTTCAGGAAGATATGATTCCATTCGCTTTACAAATTGAACAGTTAAATACTATCTATGGAATAAGTACAACTGCTTCCTGTGCAATCATTGCCGAAATCGGTACAGATATGAAACCATTTAAAACTGCAGAACACATCTGTTCATGGGCCGGTCTGTGTCCCGGCAATAACGAGAGTGCCGGAAAAAGAAAAAGTACCTCTATCACAAAAGGCAATCCTTATATAAAAAGTATGCTTTGTGAGATTGCCTGGGTAATTGCCGGCAAACGAAACACATATCTTTCAGCCTGGTATTGGAGAATCAAGCAGAAAAAAGGAGCCAGAAAAGCCATTGTCGCTCTTGCTCGTAAATTACTTGTTATCATTTATACAATGCTAAAACAAGGCACTAATTTTGATGAAAACTGTTTTGAAGTCAGGCGCAAAAACTGTGAGCAAAAACAACTTTCCCGTTATATACGAGAATTAGAAAAACATGGCTATACGGTTGAAGCTCAAGTATAATCCATCTTTTGTACAAATCATATTTCACTGCTGGCAGCCATTATTATGACTGCTTTATAGTGCTGCTTTCATAATTGTTGAAAACATTTGTTGTCAAGGTTCAAGTCTTGGCTGCGATTTTTATTTTCGTAGCAAGGTTCTGTCTGATCGATCATGTTGACAGTTTAGCATGAAAAAATCGCACCCCTGATTTATTCACGTACAATGAAAATCAAGAATACGATTTGATAAAAAATTGCAAATTTGTACAGGCACAGATATAATGGAAGTAGTTTAGGAGGTGACGAAACAATGGGAAAATCTGTTTAATAGAAGATGAAACAAGTCTTGCATACCGATTGAGTAATTTGCGGAAAGACCATGATTTAAGCCAAAAACAGTTGGCTGATCAGCTTCATGTGACTCATTCACAAATCAGTCGTATTGAGAACGGTGAAACAAAAAATCCTAATATAAGCATTGTAATAGATGCCGCCAGGTTTTTTCATGTTTCTACTGATTATCTGCTTGGAATCACTCAGATTACTTCACCCAAAAGTTATGATATATCGGAACTTGGACTGTCGGAAGAAGCAGTAACGAGACTGATTACCACAAGAATAGATGTAGATATTTTAAACCGATTATTGGAACATGAACATTTTCCAAAATTATGTATTATGATTCGGAATTATTTTGATGATACCATTGCTGAAGGCATCATGGCACGAAATAAGGTCATTGATTTTGCTGTTGATCAGCTGACTGATCTGATGACTGCAGAGCCATCAAAAAGAAAAGAGATTATAAAAGATAAGCAGTTTTTAAGTTCACAGAAATTAGGAGCGAATGAAGCAGACATTGAAAAAATCAAGATTCAGTTTATGGCAATATTACGTGATATTAAATCTGGTATGCAGAAAAAAGAACCAACAAAAGCGGTTGCTACAGCCGAAGCCGTACAGATGATCCGGAATGCATTGCCTGATAAACCCGCTTCTGATATCACAAGTACTGACTTAGCAAATGCAGTAGCTTATTATATGGGACAGACAACAGAACTGAATGATGAAGGTCTTGCAATGGTACAGAATTTGGCAAAATATATCTTTGACAATAGTGTACCTGAGAAGAATTCAGAGAATAGCTAACGGAAGTATGGATATACCTTTCTTTAAATGTGGCAGCGTCTGAATAACAGCATTGTCATGCTAATGTTCAGACTCAGTTCTGTTCTTTCAGGCAACTCCTTTACGGAGTACCTTTCAGCACAGAATGCCGGGAATTGGCGATAATCGTAAGGATATAGAATTTCTTCCCAGCAGCCACAATTTCATAAAGGTATAACACACTAGACTTTCCTGACGGAAAATCGTGTGCCAAGGGGAGTGCCGTCCCTTTGGATACCCCTGCTTGAATACTGTCAGAAATAGCAGATATATTCTTTATTGATAGTTCTATTTTTTGCAATAGAAATTATAATTAAATTGAATGATTTATTCAAAATATAAAATTTCGCGATAAAAACCAACACTCAAATGAGAAAAAAACGTATTTAAGTGTTGATTTTTATTTATTTTTGCATATAATAAAAGATGAAAGGAAGGTTGAAACTAATGTTAATTCAATTTAATTTTAAAAATTATAAATCATTTCGCGATGAAGCTTCATTAGACTTGTCTGCGACAAAAATGACAGAATTTTCAGAAAGAGTTGTCTCAATTGGAAGCGAAAAAATATTACCTGTTGCTGCAGTGTATGGTGCGAACGCAAGCGGAAAATCTAATGTTTATGATGCATTTGAATACATGAGTAATTATGTTGTAAATTCTTTCAAATATGGAGATGAAGAAAAAGATTTTGATGATATTAGACCGTGTCCATTCCTTTTTGATATATCTTCTGAAAATGCGGATACAAGCTTTGAAGTGTATTTTACAGTACCTGGAGATAAAACGGAAAAATGTTATAATTATGGATTTTGCATTGGTAAAACGGGTGTTACTGAAGAATGGCTAAATTACAAAGCTAAGTCGTCTCGTAAATACAAATTAATATTTTACCGTGATCAAGAAACGTTAGATCTTGCAGGTATTCCAAAGACAAGTAGAGAAAATATTGAAATTGCCTTAGAAAAACAAGTACTGATAGTTTCTCTAGGAGCCAAATTAAAAGTTGCTAAGTGTAAACTTATACGAGATTGGTTCTTAAATAATGAATTTGCTGACTTTGGCGATGCAGTTACAAATTTCTTTATGTCACGTGTTCTTCCCTCTGGTTTTATTGAAGATGAGCAAATTCGTGCGAACGTTGTTAAATATTTTTCGTCTTTTGATGAAACAATTAAGGGTTTTGAGGTATCAAAACTTCCAGCACAAGAAGATTCCAAAGAGGAAAAGTATTTAATTGATGCGCTTCATAAAAAAATCGGTTCAGATGAAATGGCTAAAATTCCGCTTTCTCATGAATCAGCTGGTACTTTAAAAATGTTTTCTCTTTATCCGGAATTACAGGAAGTTTTACAAAATGGAGGGGTATTTTTTGTAGATGAATTAAATGCTCGTTTGCATCCACTACTTGTACGAAACTTTATACTAACATTTCTGAATCCACAAATAAATGTAAATCATGCACAACTTGTATTCACAACACATGATACTTGGCAATTATCGAATCAATTGTTACGACGTGATGAAATCTGGTTTACTGAGAAAGATGATATGGGATTGTCTACATTGTATTCTTTAGCTGACTTTGTTGATGAAGAAGGAACTCGTATTCGTAAAGATGAAAGCTATGAAAAGAATTATCTTTTAGGAAAATATGGTGCAATCCCTTCTTTAAAGACAATCGACTTTTTAAAGGAGGAATAATGTATGGCACGTAAAGACAGAACAGGTAACCGAAAAACCAGAGATCAGCGCCCAGTACGTCGAGTTCCAGAAATGGGATATTACTTAGTGGTCACAGATACAGAAGCTACCGAACGCTGTTTTTTTACAGGATTACATGATAGTCTTCCAGAAAATGTAAAAAAGAAATTGGTTATTAAAGTTATTGAAACCAAAACCCAGAATTTAATCCAAAAATGTTTGGAAATGACATCATATGAGGCACAATATCGTATTCCATGGATTGTATTTGACCGTGATCAAGTATCAAATTTTGATCAAATAATCAATGATGCTGAAAAATGCGGAATACATGTTGGATGGTCTAATCCGTGCTTTGAGATTTGGATGTTTGCCTATTTTGGAAATATGCCTGCAATCCAAGAATCTTGGACCTGCTGTTCAAAATTTGGAGAACTGTATAAGTCCAAAACAGGACAGGAATATTCCAAGGCAGATTCGGATATGTATAAAAGGCTTTGTGAATGTGGGGATGAAGAAAAAGCACTTCAGATAGCATCTCAAAAATATGAACAACGCTTAAGAGAATGTAAGACAATTCCATCGCAAATGTGTCCGGCTACAACGGTACATGAATTGGTAAAGGAAATAAAAAGGAAAATAATTCATAACAGATAAGTTTAATAGTGCAATGTGTTTGAGGAGGTGATAAAATGGCTTGGTTTACCGGATTGGAAATTGAAATGCAAGTTGCACTTGTTAGTGCTTGTGGAATTATAGTGGTAGCAGTAATTAATGGAGTGTTCTTATTATTGTCCAAAAAGAAAAATAGTAATGGCTGTAACACGACAACAACTTCTATTAATCAAAATACAAAGGGACGTAACAATACTATTATTGGAATACAAAACAATACAAAAGAAAAGGATGACTAATATGGATGAGAATATGAATATATCACAAAACACAAGCTTTGGTTCACGCGAAAATACGTTGATAGGTGTCCAGAATAATCAATACGGATTATCTCACACGCAGGCAATAGAAATGGCCTTCTCTATTTTTAAAGAATATTATCCTCAGTTGAAACAAGATGTTTTGGATGAATTAAATCATTTAGTAAAAGAGAAATTAAGTAACGTACCACAAGAAAATATTGTTTCTCCAACCCCAAGAATTGCTGTTCCAACATTGCAAAATGCAAGCATAACAGAAGAACCCGATATAAGAGAACTATATGCTAATTTGCTTTCAAATTCAATGAATAGTGTTGTTAAAAATGGCGTGCATCCTGCATATGTTGAAATTATTAAACAGTTGTCTCCAGATGAAGCAAAAATTCTTAGCTATATGAGAACTCATTCAACAATTCCAACAATTACATTGCGTCGAGAGAATGATCAAGGAGAAGGGGTGGAAATAGTAAAAAACTTTTCAAATATAGGAGAACTTTCTGCGTGTGAACATCCTTTTGAAATAAATAAATATTTTGATAATCTAGTTCGGCTTGGATTGCTAGAAACTTCTACTTTAGCTTCATTAACAAATAAAACGCTTTATGAACCATTAAAAACACATACATATATAAAACCGTATCTGGAAGAAAGTTATCTCAATCAAACAAAATATAATCTACCTCGATTTACTGAAGGATATATTTCTCTTACAGATTTTGGAGAAGCTTTCTGTAAAATTTGTTTAAATCCTCTTCGAACACTTACAATATATTCTGAAGAATAAAACTATTTAGGGGTGCCATTTTAATGTACAAAAGACTTAGGATGACAGCCCCATTTATTTTGCACTATTCAACCCATGCATCCAATTACACAAAATCACAATCGTCTCATAATTTACATTGATATATGTACGCCACCTTTTCGGCCGCCAAGAACTTTCCTGCCCTTCAGATCTTCCCATTTAAAATCCGGCATTTCTTCTCTTGCCACAAGGAAATTTCCGGCCCGTTGGGTAAGCTGTGCAAAGTTTACAACAGGATCAGTAGCTCCTTCCTGATAGGCATAGATAGATGCTTCTGCTCCCATAAATCCGATATCCGCCTCGCCGGATATGATTGCGGTCATAGTCTTATCTGCCCCAAAGCCAGTTATAAGCGTCAGGTCAAGCCCCTCATCCTTAAAATATCCTTTTTCAATTGCCACATACTGCGGAGCATAGAAAATAGAATGTGCTACTTCGTTCAAAGTGATTTTTGTAAGCATCTTATCATCTGTGCTGTCTTTTTTCTCTGCAAATGCTGTCACAGGAAGTGAAGTCACAGCAAGCACAACGGCAGCGGCCAGCGTGATCCATTTTTTATTTTTCATGCAGATACTCCTTTAAGAGATTTCTGCTCTTAGAATATGCTGCAAATCTCAAATGGTGTATGCACTAACTGTTGTCATGCATAGAAATATGTGTTAAAATAACCACCGAAACTGGTTCGAAACCCTCCCAGTATAAAAAACTAGGCAAAGTAAAAAATATTGAGATCGTTTATGAGTTATCATAAGCGGTCTGTTTGCTGATGCTTTTGTTTATTGAGGGATAAACAAAAGTATTTTTTTTGCTTTGACAGAAAGGAATTAAATGAAAAAAAGAAAAGTAATTATTGATTGTGATCCGGGGATTGATGACAGTCTTGCGATTATGCTTGCACTGAAATCACCGGAGATCGAAGTGATCGGAATCACCATTGTGTGTGGAAATTCACCGGTGGAGATGGGATTTGGAAATGCAAAGAAAATCCTGAAGCAGATGAATCGTCTGGATGTTCCTGTATACATTGGGGAAAGCACTCCCTTAAGGCGGGATTACGTGAATGCTCTGGATACTCATGGAGAAGACGGGCTTGGCGAAAGCTTTCTGCCGGAAGTAACGGGTTATCAGCAGCAGATCAGTGCTGTGGATTTTCTTGCTGATGTATTGAAAAAAGAGAAAATATCCATAATCGAACTGGCACCTATGACCAATCTTGCCAGACTGATCCAGAAGGATAAAGAAGCATTTTCCTGTATTGAGGAGATTGTTTCCATGGGCGGCAGCTTTAAAAGTCATGGAAACTGTTCACCTGTTGCAGAATACAATTACTGGTGTGACCCGGACGGCGCTTCCCTGGTGTATGAGACACTCCATCAGAATGGTCAGAAAATCCATATGGTGGGGCTGGATGTGACGAGAAAGATTGTGCTCACGCCTGATCTGCTGGAGTATATGTGCCGTCTGAACAAGGAAACAGGGGAATTTGTAAAGAAGATTACGAAATTCTATTTTGATTTCCACTGGGAATGGGAGCATATCATTGGCTGTGTGATCAATGATCCCCTGGCAGTGGCATATTTTATCAATCCGGAACTCTGTAATGGCTTTGATTCCTATGTACAGATTGAAACAGAGGGGATTTCTCTTGGACAGTCTGTTGTGGATTCTATGAATTTCTACCGGAAAGCATCAAATGCAAGGGTGCTGACTGAGGTAGATGTGTATGGATTCTTTCAGATGTTTCTTTCAAGGATCCTTGATCAGGAACCGGAAAAACTGGATATTTTACAAGATTTAATACGAGGGGATTTAAAATGAAAACTGAAAAAATAAGTGTACAGAAGATCTGTATGATCGCTTTTGCTATCTGCATTAATTTTGTGGGAGGACAGATTGCTTTATTTCTGAAACTTCCTATTTATCTGGACAGTATTGGAACTGTATTTGTGGCTGCTGTCCTGGGACCTTTTTATGGAATGCTTCCTAATCTGCTCAGCGGCCTGCTGATGGGAATGACTGTAGATATTTATTCCCTGTATTATGCTCCGGTAGGAATTCTTCTTGGTTTTGTGACAGGTCTTGTGTACAGAAAATTCCAGCCGAAAAAGTGGCAGATATTTCCGGCTGCTCTTGCGATCACACTTCCATCTACCATAATCAGTTCCTGTATTACGGCGTTTTTATTTGGAGGAATCACTTCTTCCGGATCCACCGTTCTTGTACAGCTTCTGGCAAAAACACCTCTTGGAATGGTAGGAAGCTGCTTTGTGGTTCAGTTTATCACAGATTACATTGACAGGGTTCTGTGTATTGCAGTAGCAGCAGTTCTTATTACAGCGCTGCGTAAAAGTATGAAGGAGAATTTTGCCTGATGAAAGTCCTGATCACAGGCACAGCATCCGGGATCGGGAAGGGCTGTGCAGAATTTTTCCTGAAAGAAAATCATGAAGTCTATGGATTTGATAAAAATATATCCTCGATCCAACATCCGAAATATACTCATTTCTGTCTGGATATCAGAGACAAAAGCTCTTATCCGGAAATCGGACAGGTAGATATTCTGATCAATAATGCAGGGGTTCAGAATGGCGATGATATTGATGTAAATCTGAAAGGGACGATTTCTGTTACAGAACATTACGGTATTCATCCCAATATTTATTCCATTATTATGATTGGATCAGCAAGCGGGCATACAGGTTCTGAATTTCCGGAGTATGCAGCAAGTAAAGGAGGAGTCCTTGCCTATACGAAAAATGTGGCCATGAGGATAGCACCTTATCAGGCCACATGCAACAGTCTGGATTTCGGTGGGGTTATGACTGAACTGAACCGGCCGGTGATGGAGGATGAAAAGCTCTGGGATCAGATCATGGAGCTCACACCTCTGAAACGATGGATGTCTGTGGAAGAGGCAGCAGAGTGGATTTACTTTATGGCGGTAAAAAACCGCTTCTGTACAGGCCAGAACATTCTCATTGACGGTCTGGAGGCCGGAAACTGCAATTTTATCTGGCCATAGAGTGGGTCTGAAAAATCATTCCTGCAATCTACTGTTATTTTGTGCCCGAATATGATAAAATGAGAAAATAATGATAAAGATATTTCAAAGATAGAGAAAGTATTTAACAGGAGGCGCAAAAATATGGATATCAAAGAACAGATTCATGGATTAACAGAGGAGATGCTTACCAATCTGGGAAGACTGGTTGCCATTGATTCCCAGCTTGGTACTCCCGTAGAGGGGAAACCGTTTGGAGAAGGACCTGCCAAAGCACTGGAAGAAGGTCTTAAGATTGCACAGGAGCTTGGATTTAAGACAGTCAATCTGGATAATTACTGTGGTTATGCAGAGATGGGCGAGGGTGATGAGATTGTTGGTATTGCCGGACATCTGGATATCGTACCTGTAGGCGGCGACTGGAGCTATGATCCGTTTAAACTGACACGTGAGGGTGATTATGTTTACGGTCGTGGAACAACAGATGATAAGGGACCTGTTCTGGAAGCTCTTTATGCAATGAAGCTTCTTCGCGATTCAGGTGTGAAGCTGAACAAGAGAGTACGTCTCATTATGGGATGTAACGAGGAAACAGGTTCCAAATGTATGGAACATTATAATGAAGTGGCAGAAGAATTATCCTGCGGCTTTACCCCGGATGCCAGCTTCCCGTGTATCCATGGGGAAAAGGGACTTCTGCAGATGATGGCTTATTCCAAGAACACGAAAATCATCTCTGCAGATGGAGGGTTTGTCTTTAACGCAGTATGCGATTCCTCCACAATAGTTGTTCCTGCCGAAGAGGGACTGAAGGAGAGACTGGAAGCTGTACTTGCAGAGACAAAGCTTCAGGAATATAAGGTAACAGAGGAAAATGGAAAGATCAGTATTTATGCAAAGGGAGTTCCGGCACATGCCAGCACTCCGACTCTTGGGGTCAATGCAATAGGTGTTACTTTTGAATGTCTCGAGAAAGCAGGATTTAAGGACGATTTTGTGGAATTCTATAATACACATATCGGCACATCCTGCGATGGTGAAGGCATTGGACTGAAATTTGCAGATGAGTATGGCGAACTTACTCTTTGCAATGGTATGATCAAAACAGAGAATGATGTGATCTCCTGTACAATTGATATCAGAGTACCTGTAACACTGAAATCAGATGAAGTCCGCAGGATGTGCGAGAGCAGACTTGAGGATGAGAATGGACGTATAGAGATTCTGGGAATTGGTGATGCCTTATTCTTCCCAAGAGAATCCCCACTTGTAAATGCTTTATACAAAGCTTACACAGATGTAACAGGCGATACAGAGAACAAGCCGATGGTGATCGGTGGCGGCACTTATGCAAAATCTCTTAAAAATATCATTGCATTTGGACCTGAGAAGCCGGGAATCGATTATCGTATCCACAGTGCAGATGAATTTATTCTCGTATCCGGCATGGAAGAGGCAGTTCTGGTCTATATGGAAGCAATTAAGAATCTTCTGGCAATTTGATTTAGATGGAACAGCTATTTCTCCAGGACGTTATGGGGAAAACGAAGGGATTTTTAGAGCAGAAATGAGAAAAAGCATATAATCATATTGAGTAGATATGGGTGAAGAAGTGTCAAGAAACTATTTCTTGACACTTCTTTTTGCTCCATGCTATACTCAATTACACAAACTGTTATATGTGAAAGTGGTTTCCATAATGTCTTTTTAGGTGGTGATGTGAATATGAACTTTCAAGAACAGATACAGCAGATTTTTGGAACAACAGATATTCATGAACTGAAGCAGATATCCAGAGATGCCGACAATTACAGATGCTTGAATGCTGATATGAATAACAGCATTATTTCTGAAAAGAAAAAAAATACCGGAAGGAAAAATTCGTTTACAGAAGAACAGTTGGCACATATTTTGGCACTGCAGGACCGGGGAGAAAAAATTACAGATATTGCCAGACAGTATCACGTTTCCCGTCAGACGATTTACAGTCAGATAAAGCGAGCCTATAATTTTTCTGATGATCCGGATGTGAAAATGCGTATGAATTTCATGAATCATGATGATCTGTGTACAACGATAGATATTGATTTCAGGCATGAAAAAATCAAGATTAAAAACTACACAGACCAGATCATTTTCCGTGCATTTGGTGTTGTAACTGAGCCGGATTGGGCTGATTTTGAATATTTTCTCGAAGAACGCTGTTTTCCCAGAACACGCGATCACAGGAAAGATATTTTGAGAGAGATGGGACTTCCATTTTATGATCCGTTATTAATTATTGAAAAAACACAGGGGCGCATGTCAGATGATCATCAATGGATTATGATTCTGAAAAAGGAGGGCTGACCCAAAATGGAAATTCGCAATTTTGATGCATATTCTCCCTTGCATAAGAGCGGTCATACTTCCAAGGGAGATCAGCTCAAATGGAAAATTGATGACAGGTGGTATAAGGCTGACTATATGGGATATGAAGGTTTATCGGAAGTTCTTGTATCTGACCTTTTGCAGAAGAGTACCTGTCCTTTCCCTTTTGTTGAGTATGAAGCAGCTGTAATTGAGTATAATGGGAAAATATTTCAGGGCTGTTCCAGTTTGGATTTTCTGAAAGCAAATCAGATTCTGATTCCGCTGGAAAAATTGTATCGTCGATATACAGGTGAAAGTCTGGCAGTAAAGCTCTCAGATTTTGCGGATGTTTCAGAACGCATTCAGTATCTGGTAACTCAGGTGGAAGAAATTACTAAAATAGATAATTTTGGAGCGTATCTGACTGCAATGCTGGAAATAGATGCGTTTTTCATGAATGAGGACAGACATACCAACAATATTGCGGTCATTTATAATGAAAAAACACAGAAATATGAACTGAGTCCTTTCTTTGATCAGGGACTTAGTATGTTTGCCGATATAAATCAGGATTATCCTATTGATCAGTCATTGGAATATTGTCTGGAAAAAATTGAGGCGAAGCCATTTAGCTCTGATTTCGATATACAGTTGGATGCAGCAGAAGAACTGTATGGCATTCAGATTGGTTTCCAATTTACGTTCAAAGATATTCAGATATACTTACAGAAGAATTCGGAAAATTATCCCAGGGAAGTAATAAGACGCGTGGAGCAGCTGTTAAGAAGACAGATGCGTAAGTATGGGTATCTGATGAAAAAATGATATTACAGAGAGTGTGTGAAGTTACAGGCAGGTAAAGGTTAAAAAAGTCATTTACCTGCCTTTTATGGTAAATTTTTGTAACAGCTGTGAGTCGGAGACTGTCAAATCAGTCAATGATACTATACTGCATCATTTCATAATGTAATCTGCATCCTTCTGTGATGTCAAAGGGCAGAAGTGCCCGCGCTACGAGCTTTAATTCCTCTTCAGGCAGATCTGTTCTGCGAAGATGTGCATAGTCACCGTCAATAGATTCTACGATATAATCACAAACTAACATAAAAATCCTCCACTTTATATTTTGCGTAACGCAATGATCATATCTATAGAATACCACAGAGAAAACGGGTATCACAAGTGCCTTCAGATTATATGGACATAAAAAGAGGGCAGTGTTATAATTTTTCCTAAAGAAAATGCATATGGGAGGTTATTAGCAATGTCTAAAGTTGTAAAGCTTTCATCCGTAATGGAAAGGGAAGAAAAATTAAAGGAAATCTATGAAGGTCTGGAAGAAATAAAAGATCAGCTGACAGCACTGATCGATGAGTATGAAGAAGAGGAGACACACACAGGAAAAGCAGATGAACTGATCGAAGCCCTGGATGCCCTTGAAGATGCTTCGGAAACTATAGAGGATGTGCTGGAAAATTAATGAGGGAGAAAGCATATTTTCACCTGCCCGGGCTGTTTGAGTTTTATGAACTGTATCGGATGTTTTTGCCATTATATCGGGAACACAGGGAATATTTTTATGACTGGTGCGAAATAGGTTCCGTATATGGTGCTCCGGCAGACTGTGTCTGGGGTGGAGGCAGGGCAGGCTTCGGAGAGAATGATCCGGAGGAGGTTCTTGAATTGATGCAGGAATATGGGATTTCTGCCCGACTGACTTTCAGCAATTCCCTGCTTCGCCAGGAGCACCTTTCAGACAGAAAATGCAATGCACTGTGCCGGTTGTTTGAGAGAAACAGAGAACCGCAAAACGGCGTGATCATTTATTCAGAATTGCTCTTGGAATATATTAAGGAGCAGTATCCGGGACTCTATTTTGTTTCCTCCACTACCAAGGTTCTGACAGATTTTACACAGCTTGAGGAAGAAATCAGGAGAAAAGATTTCCGTTATGTTGTGCCGGATTTCCGGCTAAACAAGGCTTTTGATAAGTTAAATACATTGTCTCAGGCTGAGAAGGACAAAGTAGAATTTCTCTGCAATGAATGCTGCTGGTTCGGCTGCAGGGACAGAAAAGCCTGCTATGAAACGGTCAGCCGCAAGAATCTGAGTGAAAACTGCCCGGAGCATCACTGCAAGGCACCGGACGGGTCGAGAGGCTATCTTTTTTCAAAAGCTATGGAGAATCCGGGATTTATTGGAATCAATGATATCCGGGATATCTATCTGCCAATGGGATTTTCAAATTTTAAAATAGAAGGAAGGGGACTCGGAAGTGCTCTGATACTGGAATTTCTGCTCTATTACATGACCAGACCGGAATACCAGATACATGTCAGAGAAAAAATCTATCTGGACAGTATGCTGGATCTGTTTTGAGAGATTTATACCACCGCATTGTGTTACTATATGACAATGCGGTGGTTTTTCTGTCTGAAAAAGTATGTAGATACCAGAACTCGGTTGCCGTAGCAGTGAAGTTATCAAAATTATTCCGGAAACAGTTGACATAGCATACGGGTTCCTTTATTATATAGATAACCGATATATAGACAATCTATACAATGGGAGGTGAATACCATGGCTATTGAAAAATCACTGGTTTCCGGGAGTATGACAATGCTTATACTGAAATTGCTGTCAGAAAAGGATATGTATGGATATGAGATGATCGATACATTGCGGCAGAAATCTCAGAACGTGTTTGAGCTGAAAGCAGGAACGCTATATCCATTGCTGCACAGTCTGGAGGATAAGGGATTTCTGACAGTATATGAACAGGAAGCAGCCGGAAAGACCAGAAAGTATTACAGCCTGACCAGACAGGGAAGGGGATTTCTGGAAAAGAAAGTAGAAGAATGGAAAGAGTATTCTGCAGCAGTGACCAACGTGCTTGTAATGGAGGTGTAATCTATGGACGAATATCTGAAAACATTACTGGAACAGATTCGCTGTAAAAAAGCGCGGCCTTATGTAAAACAGGAACTTCAGGATCATATAGAAGATCAGATCGAGGCAAATATGCAGGCAGGCATGGATCGTGAACAGGCAGAGAGGGAAGCTGTCCGGGATATGGGAGATCCTGTGGAAACAGGAATCTCTCTTGACAGTGTCCACAGGCCTCAGGTTGCATGGAAACTTCTGGGGATAATCGTTCTTATCAGCATTGCAGGCGTTTTGATACATGCAGGGATTGCCGGAAAAATCAGTGAGAACGCTGCGACCGGTTCGGACAGATATGTGTTCCATGTTGTGATCGGACTTGCAGTTATGATGATTTTATATCTTCTGGATTACACTGTACTGGCAAGATTTTCGAAAATAATTGCCGTCATTTTACTATTTGCCTGCCTGGTTACTTTGTTGGGTGGCTATCAGTTAAATGGAGCAAGATACTTCATTGTGCTGCCAGGTGGAAGAGGAATATCCATGCAGACTCTGATGCTGTTTTATGTTCCCATATATGGAGCAATTTTGTATAAATATCATGGATGGGGATATAAGGGCTTGATGAGAGCAATCATATGGATGATTGCACCGGTTATATTGGTCTGTGCCATGCCGGCGCTTATGCCGGCTTGCATGATGCTGGTATCTATGCTGGTTATGCTGACAATCGCAATTCAAAAGAACTGGTTTACTGTGAGAAAAAAGAAAGCCATCTGCGGAATCTGGGCTGGTTTTCTGGCTATGCCTGTGGTAGCTTTGCTGATCAGGTATCTGAGCAGCAGCCTGACAGAATATCAGATTGCACGTTTACAGGCTATTTTTTCAGGTGGTGGAGAGGAAGATTATTTCACCGGAATGCTACATTCATTCTGGCAGCAGAATAAATGGATAGGGAAAAGTGAATCAGATGTAATGGGAAATCTGCCGGCTTTTAATGCGGATTATATTTTGACCTATCTGTCATCTGTATATGGAACAATTGCAGCCGTGCTTTTATGCTGTGTTCTGGCAGTTTTGATTTTCGCAGTTTTTAACACTGCCATGAGGCAGAAGAATCAGCTTGGAATGATGATGGGATGTGGATGCGGAATTGTATTCCTTGTAAACTTTTCCATAAATATCCTGGAAAATCTGGGTGTATTTCCACAATCAGTAACATTTCTTCCCTTTTTATCAGCGGGAGGAAGTTGCATTATAGTTTCCTATGGACTGATGGGGATTGTACTGAGTACATACAGATATAAAAATATCTATCCACGGCATCTGAAAATAGGTTTCAAATTCGATAAAACCAAAGCGAGAAAAGCCCTGTATGTCTCAAAAATGTCCATGTGCATATGGACAGGAGGCACTGTTGCTGTTATGTGCATTGCCATATATTGGGATTTGTGTAAGGGTTATATGAATATTCCGTTTAAAATTATAACCATGGTACTGACATTGCTTTTGGTTGGAAATATGAGAAAGATTGTGCAGTACAATGAAATGAACAGATAGAAAATGTAAGAAACTGTATTAAGAAAGATACCGCCATATTGATTGTGATAAGTCAATATGGCGGTACTTTTATCCATTAATTGTCAGGAGTGATTGTCTTGCGGTATTTTTCACGTTTATCTGCCGGAACTTCCAGGGCGTTCATTGCCTGGTCAATGGTCAGGTTCATATTTTTCATAAGTTTTTTGATGGAGTCGGTTTCTTTGAGTTCCATGCCCTCATCCATTAACATCTGTCCAAGTCTGGTCATGCGCATTACCTCCTTAATTTCGTCTAACTCAGTTCTGTCTAAGAACTTGTCAGTCAGTGTATACAACATCGCAGTTGTCTTTTCAGCATTCAGCTCAATATTGGGCTTTGCCAGACAAATTGCTTCTTTAAACATATCCTTGCGGCTCATTTTTCCGGACATCAATGGTGTCAGGGAAAGAGCAGCGTAATCATCTTCAGTAAAAGCTTCACCGTTATCCTGCTTCTGCTTTAATTATTAAGCTATAAATGAGCAAATTTGAAAAAATGCACAAAACTATCCTGCTAATTTCATAAACGCTTCAAAATCGACACAGGATTTTGCACATTGAAACAAATATTGATACTTTTCCTGCTGAATGGTACTGCGAATCAGTTGATATCCTTCCTGGAAAGACTGATATTGCCCAGTGCTTATAACACAGATATAATGTGCCATTGACATCAACAGCCAGTACCTCTGGATTCCTTTCGAGGAACGTATCTGATAGGTATCCAACGCCAGACGGGTTTTACATTGTCTGAAAAATACCCCTATTGTCCACCGGCACACATAATATTTTCGGTTTTTGACTGTCACAGGGTCAAATCCTTTCTCTGTTACCGATAATTCAGCAGCAAGTTCGCTGAGCTTCTTTTTCATTCCTGACGGGTACAGCAGGCGGTTTGTTTTTAAAGCTCCAATGGTATGGAACCCCTTCTGTACAAATGTGTTGATTATTTTTTCAGAAACATACCAGCAGTCACAAAGGAAATATGACATGACTGGAGGTTCTGGCAGTTCCTTTGCAATGTTCTGCACAATATCAATCTTGGAAATGGATTTATTGTACAGTACAAAAGCATAGTTCAGGACAATGCCATTGCACGAAAGCATAACAGCAACTGCCTGATGGTCATAATCCTGTTTTCTCTTTAAATGGGACTGGTGGAAATACGCATCTTCAATTGGATGCATAGCCTGTGACGAAGGCTTTGTCTTTGAAGCTATGGTATCATCCACAATACAGAAAACAGGTTTTCCGGTGCGCTGTGCTTCTGAATAAATAATTTCAACTACGGAGGATTTTAAAGTATTTTCAAGTAAGGTATCATCCCATTTCCCAGAATTGAGGAAATGTGCGATGGTAGTTCTGGGGCAGGAACTGTTTTGTGAAAAGTCGGTAGTCTTTCCGTGGTAACCTGAGATAAAGATACTGATCAGGATACTCATGAGATGACCGATCACTCTGTTCGAAAAAGATTTGCATAAATTTAATTTCTTAAGCTGGTTGTATATGAATGTAGAATAATGTATAGTATTTGTGAGAGGCACCTTCTTTCGTAAATGTTGCAATGTTTGTTTGGTCACTTTCATTATACAACACAAACGATTTAAGGTGTCTTTCTTTTTATGCAAAATCACGAACTTGCTCATTTATAGTTATATTCTTGCTAACATACTTCTAAAGATGAAGTTTATGAAAAATTGAAAGGAGTAGCTTGCATGGATAAAAATAATAGAGTAATATACGGAATAGCAGGAGATGGAGAAATAATGCGAGTAGTAATATGCGATGATGAGAAAGTAACTTGTTCAGAGATAGAGAAAATGCTTAGTTTTTTTGCGTTCGAAAAATGTATAAAGTTGGAAGTGGACGTGTTTTTTGATGGAGATACTTTGACAGAATATTTGAAAAAAGAAAAAGCTCCAGACATTCTTTTTTTAGATATTGAACTTCCGGGAATGAATGGGGTTGAGGTCGGAAAATATATCAGGGATATATTGAGGAATACAGATATGTTTATGATATATATATCTTCTAAAAAGGAATATGCTTTAGAACTGTTTCAAAACCAGCCATTTGATTTTCTGATAAAACCAATAAAAAAAGAACGGCTGTATCATGTTATGGAGAAAATATTTAGTATTATTGGAAAAAATGAGTGCAATTTTGAGTATAAAAATCAAGGAAATAGTTACAGAATTATGTACAAAGATATTTTGTATTTTCAAAGTGATGGAAGAAAAATTAATATTGTAATGGAAAAGAAAATAGAAAGTTTTTATGGTAAGTTATCTGAGATTGAACAGATGTGTCCAGAGGGGTTGTTTTTGCGTATTCACAAATCATATTTGATCAATATGTGCCATGCGAAAGAAATTACTTATAAATGGATAAAAATGATAAACGGAGATGTGTTGGATATTAGCAGATCGAACCGTGTGGCTATAAGAAGAAAACTAATGGAGAGTATGGCAAATGAAATTCGTAATGATAGCTGAACTGTTGCTTATATTGTTTTCAAATGGAATTCGATTTTATGCAGTTAAAAGGTACATAGATTTTTTTGCTGCCAGAGAAAAATGTCTATGGAAATATAATTGGATTCTATATACTTTTGCATGTATTGGGACTTATATTGTTAGTATTATATTTGAATCGCCAAATTTGAATATAATTTCGAATGTCATTGCTTTATTTCTACTGGCATGCCCGTATAAGATAAAGCTGTCTAAAAAATTCCTAATGACATTTATTATATATTCTATTAATTTACTAGCAGATATTATAGTTGTTCAACTGTTGGCAGGATATGTTCCCGGACAAAGAGTAGGCTCAGCTTATCAATTTATAACTAGCTTGGCGATTTTAATTCCAACTGCTTTTTTTTCAGAATTTACAAAGAAAAAAACGCAGGATTCTCTACCACTTATGAATGTATTCATATTGGGTATGATTCCCTTGGTTAGCATTGTTTGTATGCACAGCATTGCAACTTTAACAGAAAATAACAAACCTGTAGTTCTTACAGTAGCATTCAGTTTGATACTCATCAATTCATTTTTGTTTTATTTATATTACACATTAACCCAATTTTATGTGGCGAAAATGAATGAGAAGAAACTGGAGCAGATAATTGATGTATATGCACATCAGCTTGATGTGGTGCAGGAATCTCAGGAGCATATTAAAAAATTGCGTCACGATATGAAGCATCATTTAATAGAATTATCTGCTATGGCACAGCAGGATAAGAATAAGGATATGATGAGATATTTAGAACACATGGAAAAATTTATGTTAAATCCAGCAGAAAAAGTTTCGACAGGGAATAAAGAAATTGATGGGGTTTTAAATTACATGCTCAGGCGTGCGGATGAATTATTGAAAATTGTGAATCTGGATATTCAGATTCCAAAATCACTATACAGAAATAATTTTAATATTTGTGTGATTTTAGGAAATTTGGTAGATAATGCGGTCAGGGAATCGAGTAAATCTGATGAAAAGTATTTATCCATTAGTGTGCGTGTGCAAAAAGATATCCTGATTATTTTGATAGAAAATAGTTATAGTGGTTCAATTGTGCAAAAAGGTAATATATTTCAAACCAGCCAAATTGATACATCTATTCACGGGTTAGGTTTGGAAAGTGTGAAACAGGTAGTAGAAGCATGTGGTGGAGATATAAAGATTGAATATACGGAAAAACGATTTTGGGTACAGGTTTTATTATATTTGTCAAATATTGTAGAGAACTAAAAAGAGCCACTTGGCTCTTTTTTAGTTCCAATTTTGACAAAAAAATATACAGTTTTTGACAATAAAAGGCATATGAAGAGAATTTATGGTATGTTATAAAAAATCCCATCTTTGACAGTTGCTGAGATAAAAAATCGCTGTATCCCTTGTGTTTACTGG
>OBIM01000310.1_pt1 | contig 24093 bp, 20 predicted proteins | sample 1496191 | NCBI WGS metagenome assembly OBIM01 (sample SAMN00265067, study PRJEB22529) | human gut metagenome
GGTAATAAGCTGACTCTCATCGACACTGAAGAGGATAATTACACAGAAGTGTGGACAGTGACCACAATGACAGAGAATGAATTAGTCTATGAACTTCGTGAGAAAGAGAAAGAGAAAGAAGACGGAACGACATACGAATATTACGAACAACACGCTTTTACAAGATAGCTCAAGGACATTATCTTTCTTTTCCAGAAAGACACATTCTTAATTCTCTTTCTTTTTCAGAAAGATAAAAATAACGGAGTGTGTCAAAACGCAGATTAACGCAAATTATCGCAGATTATTCCAATTATATTGATATATTAATCAACGACTTATAAAATTATTTCTACGATAATTTGCGTTAATCTGCGTTTTATTATTCATTATGACACACCTCCTTCATCTATTAGAAAAGACGCATGATATTCAATAATGAATCGCGTATTCAGTGAGTAAAAGAAATTAAAGAGGGCGTTTCGTCACACCTCGACAATCCTTCTTTTTTGACTGTATAAGCAATTCAGCACATTAATTAATATGCCACCGCCAACGGAGTACGCAATTTCTGCGCATATTCAGTCATATATTTATTCCAGGCATCCGGAGTCTTGATAGCCGCCTTATCCCAGGCAGATCCCCAGTAATAAGTATATTCAGAACCAGGCTCATATTCGCTGATAGCCAGCACATGACCGTCGGCTCCACCACGATCTTTCTTTTCCTTTTCGGAAAGAAGAACCACTTTCGCCTCTTTTACCTGTGCAGGGAATGCAGCACCCACAAATATCTTACCGTTTGCACCGCTACGGTCAGTTGTAGGATCTACGTAAGTGATATAGCCATTTGCAGCATCTGCCACAACCGCACCGTCCGGTTCACGCAATACAAGTCCTGTAGTTACCGGCATTGCTTCTTTCAAATTGGTATATGAAACAACTGTTTTATTTAGATAAGAACCTGCATCCAAGGAGATGACGCGTGTTTCCACCACGTTAGAATCTCCACGGACCACCAGCGGATTAAACTCCAGCTTCACCGTGAAACGCAGCGGACCATTATCAAGGATTTCCTGTGTGCGATAGCAATAAGGATAGATAATAGTGTCACCTGCCATCAAAGCGGCAACGCCGGCGCCCAACGTGGGACCTACGGCATAGCAATCCATACCGTATCCATGATCGATATGGTAAGAGATGGCATTCTGCAATTCGGAAGCGGCTTTCGGATCTGTCTTTTTCAGTTCGGCTATCTTGGCACGCTTTTCAGGATTAAGTTCTTCAGCATACAGAGATTCCAAAATCGGCTCCGTAGTATTATACTTCGTAAAAAGATCATAGCCAAAACCACGTTCTCCACGAGCCTGCAAAGCAGGACCATAAGCACGGAATCCGCCAAGATCATTCTCCCAGGCTACGTCGTCCAGACGTTCGGGGTAGTATTTACCGCAAGCAATGACATCAAAAGGTGCCGGTGTGCCCGGTTGAATGGTATAAGTAACCGCACTGTTTGCCCCTACCGTAACGGGGAAGACCACCTTCTCATCATACGTCACCTGATAAGGCACTTGCTGACCGTCGACGTCAAGCACCACAATCTGTGCCGTATCCGCCAGTTTCAATTTAGCGACCACATCGCTCATCGGCACTTCAACCATCTCCCCTGCCCGTTCAAGAGCCAAAGAATTGGTCACTGTGACTGTCATTGACTGCTTGCTGTCGGCACAAGAAGCAAAACCAATCAAGGCTACAGCAAACAGAATGAATATCTTTCTCATAATTAGTCTACATTGAATGAATAACATATACTTTGCAAATCAGAGGCTATTATATCCGGCATGTTGGATGTATAGCTCCAACGCGTCAGCTATATATATCCAATAAATCGGCCATATAGCTCCTGCAAAGGGAATAATAAAAAAATAAGGTGACAGATGAAAAGAGGATGCTCTTTGCCATTCTATCACCTTACCGGAATCTCTTCTATCTCACATTATTTCGGTTGTTTTCCGATATAAGCAAGAATACCACCATCTACGTAGAGAATGTGACCGTTAACAGCGTTAGAAGCTTCAGAAGCAAGGAACACGGCAGGACCTGTCAGTTCTTCCGGATCCAACCAACGACCGGCAGGAGTCTTAGCGCAGATGAATGAATCGAATGGGTGACGGCTTCCGTCTGCCTGCGGCTCACGAAGAGGAGCAGTTTGCGGAGTAGCGATGTAACCCGGGCCGATACCATTACACTGGATGTTGTATTCACCATATTCAGAACAGATATTGCGAGTCAGCATCTTCAAACCACCCTTAGCGGCAGCGTAAGCAGATACAGTTTCACGACCCAATTCAGACATCATAGAACAGATGTTGATGATCTTACCTGCACGTTTTTCCATCATAGCCGGCAAAACAGCCTTAGCAACGATGAACGGAGCATTCAAGTCGATGTCGATTACACGACGGAAATCAGCAGCATCCATCTCGTGCATAGGAACACGACGGATAATACCTGCGTTATTTACAAGGATATCAATTGTACCTACTTCTTTTGCAATCGTAGCAACCATCGCCTGAACAGCCGGTTCGTCTGTCACGTCGCATACGTAACCGTGAGCTTTGATACCTTTTGCAGCATAAGCAGCCATACCTTTGTCTACCAACTCTTGATTGATGTCGTTAAAACAAACTTTAGCGCCTTGTTCTGCAAATGCAGAAGCAATAGCAAATCCGATACCATAAGAAGCACCTGTAACGAGAGCTACTTTACCTTCCAAAGAAAAATTCAAAAACTGATTCATAATTCTTTTTGTTATTAAATTAGGAAAACTATTGTAGTTGTTATTTCAAATCTGTAATCAACGAGAAGTCCTGATCGCCGTAGTCGAGGTTCTCGCCACCCATTCCCCAGATAAAGGTATAGTTGTGGGTAGCAGCAGCCGAGTGGATTGACCATTCGGGTGAAAGAACGGCCTGATCGCCTTTCATCCATACGTGACGCGTCTCGCCTACCTCACCCATGAAGTGGCAGATAGCATGATCTTCGGGAATTTCGAAATAGAAGTAGGCTTCCATACGACGGCTGTGTACATGTGCCGGCATCGTGTTCCACACACTTCCCGGAGCGAGTTCCGTCATACCCATCTGCAACTGGCAGGTAGGCAACACCTGATTCACCAGCATCTTATTGATGTTGCGGTGATTGGAACCCTCCAAAGAGCCCATTTCGGCTACTACGGCATCGGCTTTCGTCACCTTGCGGTCGGGATAGTTGCGGTGTGCAGTCAGTGAGTTGAAGTAGAATTTAGCAGGATGAGCAGCGTCTTTGCTTTCGAAAGTCACTACGCGGTCGCCCGAACCCAGATAAAGAGCTTCTTTATAGTCCAGTTCGAACTCTGCGTCGCCTGCTTTCACAATACCGGGACCGCCAACATTGTAGATACCCATTTCGCGACGGGTGAGGAAGAACGGAGCTTTCAGCGGATCAATCGCTTCGAGCGTCAGCACCTCTCCTACCGGAAGCGCACCACCTACCACCATACGGTCGTACATGGAATATACCATATTTACTTCATTGGGGACAAATATCTTTTCGATTAAGAAATCTCTGCGGATTCTTGTTGTATCATAACTTTTTGCATCTTCCGGATGCGCAGCATAGCGAATTTCATAGTTCGTTTTCATACCTTATTTATTAATAGTTATTGAATAAGTTCTCTTTCTACGTGTACTTCGTTTACGTACACGATGCAAAAATAGCAAAAGAAAACGGGTTTACCTTGCAATTTTGTTCCAATTATCCACCAAAAATGTCCAGAATCCGTGCAATGTATACTTTTTTAACGAACTATAATACGTTTTGGGAGAGATTTCTACTTAATGCAATGAAAAAAAGAAAGAAGCCTCTATCTCTCGAGCCGCAAGAGCAAATAATATAAAATATGGAACAAGAAAAAGCATCTAATTTGCCAATTCAGCTAATAATTAGCAGTCTACACCGTTAAAATTGCATAAATAGGAGGCAATGTATTATAACACTAATTATAATATATTAGTTTTGTAAATGTTTAAATAAGCAAGCAAAATCAACAAATACGTCAAGATATACAACTTATGACAATTATTAAAAGACGGACAGAAGATACTTTAATAAAGATAGGAGTGATATGCATTTACATGCTTCTATCCATTAACCTAACTTATGCCCAAATAAAAAATATAACAGGAATCATCATTGATGAGGAAAGCCGGGAACCATTGACAGGTGCTTCTGTCACAGTGAAAGGCAGTCGGCAAGGCTGTATTTCAGATCTGGATGGAAAGTTTAGTCTTCAACCAACCCTCCCCGGACAGCAAATGCTGGTTATTTCTTACATAGGATACCAAACTATCGAAGTGCCTGCCCGGCATAATATGATGGAAATCCGGTTGCGTCCGAACGTGAACGAACTGGATGAAGTAGTAGTGCAGGTAGCGTATGGCACTGTCCTCAAAAGATCAATTACCGGGGCTGTTTCCGTAGTGGACAGTAAGCAAATCGAAATGCGTCCGGTCAGTTCTGTTATCTCCGTGCTCAACGGAGCAGTACCGGGGCTACAGACAATTGACGGAGTGGGGCAGCCTGGTATCGAAGCGGAAGTCCGGATCCGGGGATACAGTTCGGTGAACGGAAGCAATAAGCCGCTTTACGTGGTAGACGGTATGCCCTATACGGGATGGATCACCGATCTTAATCCGGCAGACATAGAAAGTGTCAGCGTACTGAAAGATGCTGCTTCATGCGCATTGTACGGTAGCCGGGCTTCGAATGGCGTGATTTTAATTACCACCAAAAAGGCGAAGAAACAGGGAGTTTCCCTTCAACTGGATATTCGCCACGGATTCAGCGCACGCGGACAGGGTGATTACGAACGTATGAATGCCAATCAATTCATGGAAACGATGTGGCAGGGGTATCGCAACCAGCTTATCAGCAACGGCAGTAGTCCCGAAGAAGCGACCATCGCCACCAACAATGACATTATCAGCAAAGTAGGAATCAACATCTATAACAAAGCCGATAATGCCCTTTTCGATGCAAACGGTCATCTGGCATCCGACGCCCGGATACTGGACGGATATAAGGACGATCTCGACTGGTATTCTCCCTACACACGTAACGGTCACCGCCAGGAATACAACCTAAGCGGAGAATCCGGCAATGAAAAGAACCGGATCCGTTTCTCGCTAGGCTATCTTAATGAAGACGGATATACCAGGAAAAGTGATTTCAATCGTCTTAGCGGCTCACTCAACGCTGACTTCACCCCACGCCCATGGCTCAAGACGGGCTTGTCGCTCGGAGGCACGCACCAGAAAACGAACTGGGATGTAGGAGCCACCGGAAGTGCACAATCCAATAACCTGTCGAATGCATTTTACTTCGCACGGAGAATAGCACCGATCTATCCGGTGCATCTCCACTATACAGAGGATGTATTTGCCAGCGACGGCTCATTGCTTCATTCCAAAGGAGAATATATCCTGAACGAAGAAGGCGGAAAACAATATGATGACGGTTCGGAAAGCCGTTCGGAATCGGATGCCGCCAGCAATGGACGCCATCTACTGTGGGAAAGCGAAAAGAACAAGTTGTGGAACGCTGCCAATACCTTGCAAGGAAATGCCTATGTGGACGTTTCTTTCCTACGCGATTTTACATTCTCATTGAAAGGCAATATCAGCCTGCGCAATATCGAGGACAGCCAATACGGAAATGCGGAAATAGGCGCTTACAAGGACACTGGTTTTATCAGCAAGATCGATCAGGAATACAAGGAATATACCCTGCAACAGCTACTGGCATGGAAACACCAGTTCGGCAGGCATTTCGTAGAATGGATGGTGGGGCACGAGAACTATGATTACAAGCTTAATTTCGACGCCATACAGAAAAAGAATGAGAGTTTCCCCGGAATAGACGAACTTTCAAATTTCACCACCACAACTTACAGTGAGGGATATAAAGACACCTATCGTACAGAGGGTCACTTCACACGGGCCCGGTATGACTACAACGAAACTTATTTTGCCGAAGCTTCTTTCCGGCGCGACGGTTCCTCCATCTTCCATACAGACCATCGCTGGGGTAACTTTTGGAGCGTAGGTATCGGCTGGATGCTTTCCAACGAAGCGTTCCTGAAAAACGTGTCGTGGCTGAACCGCCTCAAGTTACGGGTTTCTTACGGGCAAGTGGGAAACGATAACTTCGGAAGCAGCAACGGCCTGTACCAGTGGATGTCTCTCTACGGCTCTGCCGTCAACGGTGGAGAAGCCGCTTACTACAAAGTGCAGAACGAAAACCCGGAACTGAAATGGGAAACGAATTCTTCGCTGAATATCGGTCTGGAAACTCGTCTTTTCAACCGTGTGAACCTAAGTTTCGAATACTATAACAAGCATTCGGACGACTTGCTGTTCAAGTTTATCCAACCGCTATCTGCCGGTGCCACTGACTTATCGACAGGCCTTTCCACCGTCTGGCGAAACATTGGAGACGTTTCCAATAAAGGATGGGAATTCTCTGCCGACGGGGATATCATCCGCAACCGGGAATGGGAATGGAATGTAGGTTTGAACCTTTCCAAAGTGAAAAACAAGATCGGAAAACTGCCGGATAAAGATCGGGAAGAGGGAATTACGAACGGAGATTTCCAGAAGTTCAAAGAGGGACACAGCATTTATGAATTCTGGCTGTACCAGTATGCTGGCGTAGACCAGATGACAGGTCGCAGTGTATATCTGCCGGACTTCAACGCTTATTACATTGCCGGAGAGGATGGAAAAACACCCGTAAACGGAGAAGAGAGCACCGAAGGTAAAAATCCAATTCCGACAGACAGTTGGGTAGACATCAACGGACAATATTATACAGGCGACCCGAGATATGCACGCAAAGACTGGTCGGGCAGTTCATTACCGAAGATAAACGGCTCGGTCACCACCTCTCTCCGCTGGAAAGACCTGACTCTGTCCGCCCTGATGATTTTCAGTTGCGGTTCCAAAGTCTTCGACCAACCTTATCAGACTCTGACATCGGTAGGCGTACATTCATTGACTCCCGATTTACTGAATGCATGGACAGCAATCCCCGAAGGCATGACGCCCACATCGCCCAACCGTCTCGATCCATCGGGTATTCCGCAAGTGAATCTGGATGCAACGATCAATGGATATAACAGCCAGAAAGCATCTACACGCTATATTGTAAGCGGTGACTATCTAAGCATCAAGAACATCACCCTCTCCTATCGCCTGCCCGCCACATGGAGCAAACGATTGACACTCGGCGGCATCCGCTTACATGCTGCCATAGAGAATGTCGCCCTGTTCAGCAAACGCAAAGGGTTGAACCCGGTACAGACCTTTGACGGAATCGTCAATAATTATACGAGTATCGCCCGTGTTTTCTCGTTCGGAGTCAACATTAACTTATAGCCTTATGAAGAAAAAAGCCATACACATGAAATTCCTGAATCACTCCATAGGATTCTGCCTGCTCCTGACGCTGTTGTGTTACTCCTGCGCCAGCGACTATCTGGATACCGCCCCTACCAATCAGGTATCTCCTGCCGATTTATTCAAGGATGAAGCATACGCTGCCTATGCTGTCAGCGGATTGGAGAAGTTGATGAAAACCACTTACCCCACTAATAAACTCGATGGCGTGTCATTCAACGGTGAAGGATCTGTCAAACTGATGTATGCCGAGTATCAGGGGGCTGACATGTATTGTCCCCGCAACAATTTCTATACGATATTCAACGGGGCTTCTCATGCCATACCTACCAGTAGTTACACGGAGTATATGTGGCATTATTACTACAAAGTAATCAGTAATGCCAACGCTATTATAAATTATGTCGACCCCGAAAGTAGTCATAAATTCAAATATATCTATGCGCAGGCGCTAACCTACCGTGCCTATTGTTACCTGCAACTGCTGCAGTTCTACTCGCCACGCTGGTGTGATTCGCAAAACGGCAGTGCTGACGGGGTGGTTCTCCGGCTCAATACATCTTCTACCGGCGACTGCCCTCTTTCTTCTATGCTGGCCTGCTACGAACAGATTTACAACGACCTTAACCAGGCCATCACCTATTATCAGGCATCCGGAATTGCCCGCAAAGAAGACGAGAATCACAAAATCAATGTGAATGCCGCTTACGCCACCTATGCCCGTGCCGCACTCACCCGTGAGAATTGGAGTACTGCCGCCCATTACGCTGCACTAGCACGTGCCGGTTATCCGCTTATGAATGCCGATGAATATTTCGACGGATTCAGTATCGTCAACCGCGAATGGATATGGAGTATCTATGACAGTGAAGAAGAATCGCTGGGAAACTCATCCCTCGCCGCACGCCTTGCATACAACTCCTCCTCTACTCTTGTATGCACTTATCCGGCCTGTATCAACCGTGAACTGTACGATGCATTACCGGAAAGTGATATCCGCAGGGGGCTTTTTCTCGATCCGCTCGAATATACTTATAACACGGGTGGTATAACAAACAATGGTCTGGGCGGAAGTGCACTCACCAGTTACGCCCAAGGGTTGTATCCCGACTTGAATACATCGGCAAAAGTATACGCTTATATGTCGTTCAAATTTAAGTGTATCGACAAAGTAGGCGCCATGCCTTTCAACCTTTTCCGCAGTTCGGAGATGTATCTCATCGAAGCAGAAGCCAACTGTCACCTGACACCTCCAAAAGAAGCGGAAGCAAGGCAATTACTGAAAGAACTGATCCGCGACAGCGGACGCGACCCTCAATATACTTGCGACAAGAGCGGTCAGGCACTGCTCGACGAAATAAAGTTCTACCGCCGCATCGAACTATGGGGCGAAGGATTCAGCTGGTTCGACTTCAAACGGCGCAAAGACACCATCGTACGCCACACCTTCGAAGATGGAGGAAACTACATGACCAACGCAGCCGTAACTATCAACCCGGAAGACGCCAACAACTGGATGTGGGTGATTCCCGCCAAAGAATACGAATATAACAATGCCATAAATAAACAATAAGAACACTGTAAATCCATAGTAATCAAGATGAAAATAGTCAGGTACATCAGTATATGTTTGTTGTTCACCTTTATCGGATCTCTCCTTCCAACCAAGGCGCAGGACAATCCGTACAAGATAGACCACTCTCTTTATCTACTTTATGAGGAGGCAACTAAACACCGTAACAACGCAACCGGACTGGAAATAGCTGATACTATCTATACCAAAGCCATCCGGATCAACGATAAAAAGGCACAATGCCTCGCTCTTACCATTCCGGTAATCTACTATTTCAATAATGGGAAAACGGAATTACTGGAGAAAGCAATCAGCAGGCTTCAGGAGATATCCCGAAAGAACAACTACCTGCAATATTACTACTTTGGCAGCATCTACAAAGTTAATTACCTGATGAACACAGGTAATACCCTGCGTGCGCTCCAAGAGGCTGAATTGACTAAAGAACAGGCATTTGCCGACGACTATCCCTACGGTATCTCCACTTGCCTGCGAATGATGGGAAACATTTACTTTGCGCGCAGAGAATACCGGACGGCACTGGATTACTACCAACAATCACTGGTATACACACAGGAGAAGCTCCCTGAACAGGATTTGTCTTATATATACTGGAACATATCCATGCTCCAACAAAACCTGAAGCAATATGAAGCAGCCTACGAGAATGCTGAGAAAGGGATCAAATGTGCCAAGACTTCAACCAACAAATACGCCTGTATGCTGCGCAAATGCACACTTTTATACGCGCTCGACAGGGAGGAAGAGTTCAAAAGCTATTATCAGGAATGTTTAAAAGCGACCGAAAAACATGGTGAAACCAGAAGGAATGAACTGAATAAGTTGAAGATATACAATTATATACTCAACCAACAATATGATAAAGCGCATGCTCTTGCCGATTCCACTTCCAGCTTACATGAACGAATAGCTTATCAGGCAAATATCTACGCAAAAGAGCAGAAATACAAAGACGCTTACGAGTCACTACAGAAGCTCCATAGCCTACAGGACTCTCTGAATCAGCTTATACAGACTGCCGACCTGTCGGAACTGAATGTGCGTATCGGCAACGAACAACTGAAAAGAAAAGCGCAAGCCTTGCAGCTGGAAAACACACAATTAAACCTGCAAAAGACAACGCTCGAACTACAACAAACAAAATCACAAGTGGAAATCGAGAAGATGAACGCCGAAAATAACGAGCTACTACTAAAAAACCGTAACCTGGAGCTCGCACAATTCAAAGCGGAAACCGAACGTACACAGAGTCTTATGGTAGCTAAACAGGCAGAATCCGAACGCCAGCTGATGATATTGAAATTCATCCTGATATTCTTCTGTTTCTTTGCCATAGCCCTCACGCTCTACCTTTATCTACGCAGAAAATCAATCAGACAACTGCAAGAGAAGAACGAAGAACTGACGATTGCCCGCGACCGTGCCGAACAGGCAGACAAGATGAAGACTCATTTCATGCAGAACATGAGCCACGAAATCCGTACCCCGCTCAATGCCATCGTAGGATTCTCACAATTATTATCCAACCCGGATCTGCCATTGGAAGATGAAGAAAAGCTAGAATTCAGCTCGCTCGTCCAACACAACTCCGAACTGCTCACCACGCTTGTCAACGATATTCTTGACCTTTCCGCACTGGAAAGCGGCAAATACACCATGAACCTGACTTCCTGCCATTGCAACGAAATGTGCAGGCTCATACTCTCTACCGTAATGGATCGAAAAGCGGAAGGAGTGAAGCTTTATTATACCTCCGAAGTGGCAGACGATTTCCAGATCACCACAGATGAACAACGCCTGCAACAAGTGCTTATCAACTTCCTTACCAACGCAGAGAAGCACACAGAAAAAGGGGAAATCCATCTGCATTGTTCACTGACCGAGTATCCCGACAGAATCACGTTCTCTGTCAGCGACACCGGGCCGGGCATCCCTGCCGATAAGATGGATAGTGTATTCGAACGCTTCAAGAAGTTGGATGAGTTCAAACAGGGATCAGGACTGGGACTGAATATATGCCGCACCATAGCCGAACGATTACATGGAGAAGTCAAAGTAGACAAGAGCTACACCAATGGTGCACGTTTTCTGCTTATACTTCCATTAAAATAAGATTAGCTATTGACTTTCCTCTTTTTATTTTGTATCTTTGAGGAACAGAAAAAGAAAAAAGCAATATGAGTTATATAAAAATCAAGACATAATAACACATTATCAAAACATATATTTCCATATATGGAAGAACCGAATGGGAGAAAATCAGTATTGATTTTCTCCCATTTTGTATATATAAATCCCACATATTCCAATAATTCTCTGAAAATAGTTTCTAATAAACTCAGATACCGTTCTTAATAAACTCTCTCACTATTTATTAAAAACGGTATTCGGATTTATTATAGAAATGTAAATATATTGTTGCTAACAATATAGAAGTCTATTCAAAGATGAGTAAGGCAAACATCGAAACAGTCAATATTACGTACAAATAAGCTATAACAAATTTCTTACATCCTAATAGAGAGATACTTCTTCAAGGCATCTTCCTCCGTTTTTGCAACCAAACTATAGAAATCATCATGTTGTTGTTCCGTATGTGAACGTTCTAATGACTTAAGAAGTGACTTTGCATCCACAAAAAAAGAAAAAGCCCCGAAAGATATCTCTTTCAGGGCTTTTCTTCGTTGGACTACCAATCCTTCAATTATCATTCTGTACTGCATTCTATTGATACTTGTTGATACATTAATTAATATCACTATTGTTGATTATTAGTAGCGATAAGTATCATTAGATTGCATAAGTAGTCTCAATATTGGGCTCTGTATTGGGCTCAACTAACAATTATCATATTATGGTTATAGTTATAATTGTATAGTGTCAGGAAGTATCATCATTTGGGGCTCTATTTGGGGCTCTCAAAAAATAAGAAAGCCCTAAGAAATTGTTTCTTAGGGCTTTTCTTTGATTGGTTGTTGGACTACCAGTCCTTCAAATATCGCTCTGAATAGCATCTTTCTGATACTTATTGGTATATTCATTTATATTATCATTATTGATTATCGGTAGCGATAAGTATCATAAGACTGCATGAGTAGTCTTAATATTGGGCTCTGCATTGGGCGCAACTGATAATTATCATTATTCGCTATAATAACGATGTACAAAGATAATAATGATTATTACAATCGCATAATTTTGACATTAATTGTTGTAATATGGTTATATCCTATTAATTATAATAAATCATCACTTAATTATAGTACCACAATGATGATTATAAGACAAGTAGTCCTACAACTTATTGTACAGAGAATATAAGAAAGCAAAAGCTTTTGCTATTCTTGTGGTGAGAGAGCCCCAAAGGGAGACCAAATCAATAATCCAATATATCCCTGCTATCCTATATCACTAATATTACAATATACGGCACTCGTGGCACTTGGCACTCAGCCTGCGAAAGACCTTGCTACGATTGGGCTTGTAACAGTTTACAAGTGCCAAGAAGTGCCAATTAGTGCCATTGATAATCAGATTATAGGCGACAAGGTTAATATACGTTAATGACAAAAAACATATAAAATCCAAGAAATGCAGGGTATCTCTATGACTAATTTGTCAGCTTTAGGAGCAAATCATCTGACAAATTGTCTGATAATCTGACGATTAGTCATAATAATAGTATAAGTTATCCAAATCACCTCAAATCACTTTTTGCCTTAAATTACCCTGTTTTTTCTGTGGAACGATTTTTGATTTAATAACCATAGAAAATCATAATAAATATGAACAAACTAATCAAAACCTTTTATTCCACTAACAAAGTCAAGTTCTCACTAAAGAACCCTGCATTGGAAGTCTCCACTATCAGAGTGCGTACCAATATTAATGGTGAAAGATTCTCTTATTATCTTCCGTCAAAGTACAAACTGAATCGTTCCTGTTGGGATAGCGAAGCAGGGAGAGCCATTGAGGATGCAAAGAAGAATCCGCAATTAAAGGGCAATCCGCAGTTACAGTTGATTATGCGTAATATCAATAAGGAGATAGAGAAAACCCAGAATGCCTTGATTATGATATTGGAGTTATGTCAAGCTCATGGAGTAACTCCGACATTGGAGCAGGTTCGCACAGAGTTAAGGAAAGAATTGTTAGGAGAGCAACCCGAAGAGCAGGAAGAAGAAAAGGAAAGCAAACCTTTGATTACTGATTTCTTTGAGTTAGCCAATTATTATATTGAGTTGTGTGAGAATCAGTCTATTCTAAATCAAAAGGGGGAGAAGTTTGCCAAAGGTTCTATCTATAACCATAAAGCAGCAGTGAAAATTGTTAGGGAGTTCTGCGAATATGCCAATATAAAGAAACTATCTTTAGAAGATGTAGATGCTTACTTTTATGCAGCATTCCTAAAATATATGACTACTGAAGCGGAACACGACAGGGGAAAATATAAGACTAACGGCATAGGAAAGATAGTCAAGAGCATTAAAGTCTTTGCCCGATTTGCCCACGAGAATGGCTATACCCTTAATGACAGCTACCGTAAGTTTAAGGTATTCCGTGAAGAAGTGGAAACGGTATATCTGAATGAAACCGAACTGACAGCCCTGTATAATCTTAAATTACCCGAAAATTTGGCACAAGTACGAGACGCATTCCTCGTTAGCTGTTATACAGGGTTGCGATATGGCGATATGGCTCGTTTGGAACAGAAGCATTTCCACGATAGTACAGGTACGATAGAGATTGATACTCAAAAGACAAAGGAAAGGGTTGTTATTCCTATCCATCCAAAGGTAAGGGAAATATTCGAGAAATATAATCAGGCAATGCCTAAGGTACAATGCAACCAAGCAACAAACAGGAATCTGAAAACCATTTGTAAGGCAGCAGGAATAACGGAACTTATAACCCGAACAGAAACAATAGGCGGAAAACGTACAGAGGTAACTTACCACAAATATGAACTGGTAAGCTCTCATACCGCAAGACGCTCGTTTGCGACCAATGCCTATAAAAGCGGTATGCCCACTCTTTCAATAATGAAGCTGACAGGACACCGAACAGAAACTTCCTTTATGAAATATATCCGTATCGGTAAGGAAGAAAATGCAGAGATATTGAGTAATTACGAATTTTTTAAATAGAAACATGGAAGTAGCAGATTATTTTGTTAATTTAAAAGGTAAAAAACACACTCTTGAAAAAATTGATATACCATTATCGGAAATAATAGATGCATTAGGGCTGGACAAGGACAAGGACGAAGATATAGAAGAAGCAGAAAAAGTATTAAATTACGCTCTAAAATATGCTCAAGAAAGAAAGAATAAAAAAAATGGTATTAAAACTTTTACATTAAATGAATCAGTGTTACTAATGATATCCTTTTTAAGCCATTTTGATTTTAAATATTTAAGTCCTACTGATATTTCTGGTGTTGGAAATGTATTTTTTAATTATGACCCTAAAAAGATTCGTAAGGAGATTTATAAAATTAAAAATGATAAGGAAAATAGCAGAAATAAAGTTAAAGCTCAAATTGAGAATTTAATTAAGAAATTACAACCTTATCTTGAAGACGGAAGTTATAATAAGGAGCAACTTAATAAAATGAGACAATGGTTTATTGATAATGCGTTTAGTACAACCCCTCTTTTTAAGGAAGAAGTAAAAGAATAATTATATTTGTCTTGATGTAATCCCCCTATAAGTTACCAATACTTATAGGGGGATTACTTTTTTTATTCAATGAAGTCTATGTGATTAAGTATTTGAAAATCAATAATAAAAAAATAAGCACTGTTTCTAAATTGACCTTTTTTAACCAAACTGTCCTAAGGACACATCAATAAGGATTAGAAGTGAAATCCTGACCTTTGTGCAAAATTAAAAACACAAAGAGAAATGAAGAAAAATTTCTTAATAACAGATGATACCTTAGCAGCTAAGGTTGATTCATTAATGGAAATTGCCGAAACAGTAAAGGCAAAGTTAAGCAAAATGGAGAATAAAAAAAATTCTCCTAATAATAAGTATCTGACAAGGCAGGAAACAGCCGACTATCTTCGGTGCAGCCTTAGTAGTTTACACAGGATGGTTAATAATGGAACACTACCCTGTAGAAAAGTGGGCAGAAAGTCCTTGTTCCTTTTAAGTGATGTCGAAAATATAATACTAACTTTAAATGTTTGAAACATGGAAAAGAAACAATTTCCTTTAGAAATCTTTCCTCTTAAAATTATGGAGTTCGTGAATGAAACTATTATATGTTATGGTTATAACATACACTTTCTTACAGCAGCCATACTGATAGTTGTTTCTATTGCGATAGGACGCAGTGTAACTATACGTTTTAATGATGATTTTATTGTATCAGCATTACTTTATATTGTTATAGTAGGTAAACCCAATACAGGAAAGACACATCCGTTAAAGTTTGCTCTTGAGCCGATAATAAAGTTAGATTCTGAATTATACGAAAAGTATAAGGAAAAATTGGCTGAATATCTGCAAGCAAAGAAGGAGGATAAGTCCATTGATATTCCTGTTCCAGTGCTTGAAAAGATTATCATTAGAGATTTTACTATTGAAGCCTTATGCTCACAGCTTAAAAATAACCCAAGAGGAACACTTTTATATATGGATGAAATTATGGGGTGGGTGCGTAATATGGGCAAATATACAGGCGGTTCAGATATTGCTGCCTACCTAAGCATTTGGAGCGAAGAAGATATATCCGTAGATAGAAAAACAACGGAAAATCTTAGAATACAAAAACCGTTTTTATCAATTATTGGTGGAATACAGACAGGCATCTTATCGGAACTAATGACAAAAGATTTTTTGCATCAAGGTTTTTTAGATAGAATACTTTTTGTAATGCCACAAGAATTAAAGGCTTTGGAGTGGACTGAAATGAGTGTAAATTCTGAATTGAAAGACTTCTATTTTCAGTTTATTAAAAAGATGTTTGATATTCCTGTTGAAACAGTTGGAGGAGGTATAGTTTCTACTGTACTCGATTTCTCTGCTGAAGCAAAAGAATATCTCATATCATGGAGAAATAAAACCCATAAGACAGTTCTTCAAGAAAATGAGAATGAATATTATGTTGGTGCATACGGCAAAATGGATATTTACGTACTTCGTTTTTCCCTTATTCTGCAAATGATGTATTATGCAGCAGGAGAAGAGGATATGGATAAAGTAGGCTTAAGAGCTGTTAAGGGTGCTATTTGCTTGGCTGACTACTTTATGCAAGAAGCAAAGAAAGTATTTGATTTGGTCTTTGTCAGGGATATACGCCAAGAAATGAATGAGCAGAAAAGGAAATTTTATAATGCACTTCCCGAAATCTTTAGATTGCAAGACGGAATAAATTTAGGTATGGAAATGGGATTAACCTTTGATGTGGCAAAGAAATTTATTTCAAGGAATAAGGCATATTTTGAGAAAGGCGGTAAAGGTATCTATAAAAAAACATTTATTGATGAATGAACATAAATACATCCTTGAGCCAAGCGGTAACAGACGGAAGTATCATGCCTGCCCCCATTGTGGGGCAGAAAAATTTACTTTGTACATTGATGTAGATACAGGACTACCGTTAGCAGACTATGTAGGTCGTTGTGAGAGAATTAATTCTTGTAGGTATCATTATCCGCCAAGAAAGTATTTTGAAGAAATTATTAATAAAAATAACAAATTTATGTACACAGAAAATGAATCCAAAAAAACAACATCAGTTGTTAAAGAAGAAAGAGTAAACAGACGTTATTCTAAAATTGTTGATTATGTAAAAAATGCTCTTTTCTGCTTTTTGGTTACAATATTTGGTAAACAAAAAGTTTTGGCTGCCTTTCAGAAATACGATGTACGAATATCAATGCTGTTTAGAAAGGACAACAAGTATGGAGCTGCTTTTATTATGAAAGCAAAAGATGGTCTTATCAGACAGGTAAAGGAAATGGCTTATGACCCGAATACAGGTAAAAGGGTAAAGGAAGAGCAAAGCGTATTTAAGTATGACTATAAAACCAATAGTTATCAGACAGACAATGACGGACTCAGAATACTTTACGCAGGAAAAAGCCTAATGAAAGATTATGACTTTGAAAACAAGTTATGTTTCTTCGGAGAACATTTGTTGGCAGGTGAGATAAACAAGCCTATTGCAATAGTGGAATCTGAAAAAACTGCCATTATATGCGATATATGTATGCCCGAATATATTTGGCTTGCAACAGGTGGCAAGAATGGTTGTAAATGGACAACAGACGAAGTATATCAAGTATTGAAAGATGCAAACCAGCCAATTATACTTTTTCCTGACCTTAACGCAACCGAAGATTGGATTGAAAAAGCTGAAATACTGCTAGCTGCTGGACTTGATGTTAGCATTTATGATTTGGAAGAACAAGAGGGAATAACAGAAGAGGATAAGGCAAAAGGCTTGGATATTGGAGATTATCTCATTCGTTTTTGGAAAGAAAATCATCCTGAAGATGGTGAAACGCTTGAAGAGATAAAATGCAAGAAAGCCAATATTCCTCAATTAAGTAAGATGCTTTCTTCTTTGTCTCCCAAGAAAGAACTTGGTACGATTGAGGAACTGGGGATAACGATAGACCCTAACGAAGTGGATAGTTTGTTACCCAAAAAGTCTTCGGCTTCGGTGTCGGATGTTGATTTGGATGTAATATCCGATATAGAATAAGCTCCTATTTTGGTAATTATCTGTATTGTCATATCATACTTGCTATAATGTCATTGAGTAAATTTTCGGCTCTTTGGTCATAATTCAGAGCGGATAAGTGGTTTTCAAGTTCATCAAAACCATTTGTCCGCTCAATTAATAATAGGAGGGTTTGTAAATCTTTGAAATCGGTAGTCTTACGCTGTACATTACTGCAGTTTACATAACGGTCAAACTTGGATGCAAATAGGTATATTGGGGACATGACCTTTATATCATTGATAATACAGCTGAACCTGCTGTTATTGTACTCATAATCAATAAGTATATCCGTGTCTGTATGGATATTGGAAGATTCCAAAGATAGCATATAGTCTGAATCTTCCTTAACCACAAACCCTAAAGTGTGCTTAATATTGCGGATAAACTTGTCCTTATGGCTGTTATCGTATGCTGTCCAAAAATCAAGGTCATTATCAGATCTGTTTCTCCAAAACGGAATGGAGTAATACCTACACAGCAAGTCTATTGCCGTTCCACCGATAAGGTATAAGCCATATCGGGTGGCGGTCTTTACAATCTCCGTATCGTATGGAGTGTATTGTTGGAATAGTGGTAGTGTGTTGCTCATTGATTGATAATATCAGGGTTAATAAGCAGGTAACCGTCCAAGTCTTGGCTCTCGTCCGTATATAGGTAATCTCCTATAATATCCCATACCAAACCCGAACCTACAACCGATTGGAACAAGCTCGACAGATTATAGACATCTTCCAATGTAAGCCTGCAATCTTCTTTCCCTACAAACAGTAATTTACATTTCTCGTTAGGTTCTATCTTGATTAGATTTTTCGTGATTGGACGGATAATCTCGTTAGTCAGATTAGTATAATCAAGCGACAGGGTACAATTACCCTCCTTGCTTATTATCTTGAATTTGAATATTTTCCTTTGCATGGGATTTTTTGCAACAAAGGTAGGTTGGTGGTTACGACAGAATTAGACGTAGGTACAGAAAAAGAGCCACTACTCCGTAATTGGAATAATGGCTCTATGGATATGAGTTGCTATGGCTTATTCATCTAAATTATCAAAACTTGAATATTCTCCATTAAATTTTAAACGTGCAATTCCTGTATTTCCATTCCTGTTTTTGGCAACAATTATTTCTGTCTTACCATGCAAGTCATTACCATTTTCATCACTATAAATTTTATAATATTCTGGACGATGAATAAAACATATCACATCTGCATCTTCCTCAATGGTATTACCACGTAAATCTCTTAGTTTAGGACGTTTGCCCTCTATTCCAACACTATCTTCTGCGCCACGATTCTGTTGACTGAATGCTATAATCGGGATATTCAAGTCTTTAGCCAATGCTTTTAATCTACGTATAATATAAGCCATTTCCTCATTTCTATCTGAGAATAGAAGTCCTGAGTTCATTAATTGTAGATAATCAACAATAATCAGTTTTATTTGAAAATCACTAACCAATCGGATTGCTTGTTGGGATAATTCGTGTATGGACAAAGAGGGAGAGTCATCAAGGTAAATAGGAGCAATATCCATTTGCTTTCCAGCATCTTCAAGTCTGCGTTTTTCTTCTTCGTTTAAAGTATCCGTATAACCATTGTCGTAAACCTTTATTTTCGCTCCATCCACTTTGCTTAATACCATACGTAATCTGTTTATAGCTTGATTACTTGACATTTCAAGAGAAAAGAAAGCCGTAGGTATTCTATTCTTTACTGCTATTTCTTTTAATAAAGACATTCCAAAGGCTGACTTTCCCATTGCAGGACGAGCAGCAATAACAATCAAGTCGCCATTGTTCCACCCATTTGTTATTTTATCCAATTCAGGAAATCCCGATTTTATATTCGGTTTTTTAGTTCCCTCTAATCCATTTCTTCCAAAGCATTTCATATTTTCTAATTTTTATGATTAATACATTGCAAAGTTATTACCTGACCTGCGACATTTTTTGACGTAGGATTTGTTTATTTACGAAAACAACCGCTACAATTTTTCATAATCATAGCGGTTGGTATAGAGAAATTATTTCTTATTTTTCAAGAAACTCAAGTCGGGTTCATGGTAACGGCTTGATTTCAGTATCTTACCGTCCTCACGATAGATCGGTTTTCCATTTTCGTCCAACTTGCTCATATTACTTTCATGTACCGCATCGAAGATACGCTCAAATTCATCTTGTAAACCGTGAGAGACGACTGTTCCCAACAAGGTGTAAGCTATATCGGCTAATTCTTTGGCTACCGCTTGCAGCCGTTCATCCTCTGTGTCTCCTGTGATTGCGTATTCTTCTGCATATTCATCAACTTCTTCTTTCATCACACGCATACGAAGTTCATGCAAATCTTGGGGAATGCGCAAAGTTGGCTGTTCATTTATGTACAAGCCAAAAGCCCGATGAAATTCTTCTAATTGTTTGAGCTGCTTTTTCATACCCTAATTTATTTGTATTATGTTAGTGATAGGATTAGGTGTTGATTCCGTAATTTCCACATTACCGTCTATATCAATCGTTCCGATAACAGATTGGCTTGTACTATATTGAAAACCTGCAAAATACAATAAATCAGAACCGTCCATTGTATAAATGGAACGAAAATCAATGCCTTTGCTTGACAAGTCCAATTCCTTGATACTGTAGTCCTCTAATACTATAATATCCAATTTATCAACAGATTTCCGTGCATATAAAGCATTTGCTGTAACATAGGTGGAATAATCCTTAGTAAAGAATCCACTTAGATTAACAGGGATTTCTGTCAATGTCCTTGTTGCAAGTATATATTCGTATGTGCGTCCATAAACATTTATCAGCATCGTAGCCCTACGTTCGTTCCATTTCACTTGTATATCATTAGGCTGTGGTCTTCCCCAATAATCAAGAAGTTCCGTCTCTGCCATAATTTGACTTTGGAGTTCTTGTTTCTCATTCAACTTGCTAACTACAAGTTTGTAAGAATCGTATTCTCCACTCACAGCCGTGAGATATAAATCCTCGTTGTCGTGAGAAACAAAAGCGTTTCCATATTCTGTTTGAGGGATAAAATTAGAAATGATAAACTGCTGCGTACCATACGACGGACGGATATATCTGTAACCATAGAAACAAGTTCCCTTATTGTTAACAACAAAAGAAAGGGAATTGTCTGCATACAATTCTAACTTTAAGTTAGAAATATCCTGTGTATGAATTTTATAAAGTCTTCCTCCACCCATATTGTTTTCCATGTTAGCCATGACATAGATATTTCCCTTATTATCTGTAATGGCATTCTCTCCATTCAACCCTATACCTAAATCATATATAGCTTCCGTTTTTTTATCAATGAGATAGGAATACCCTCCATATGCGACACTGTCTGGAAGTCTATTTCCATCTTCGTCAAATGAAGGTTTATAATTTATGGGCATACCTGTATTTATCATCAGATACTTTTTATTAATATCCCATATTGAAAATGAACCGCTTATTCTAACCGTATCACCCTTATTGTCAATCCATGATAATTCCATGTCTCTACCGTCTTTCTTAATCTGTCGATATTGGGTAGAAGAAGAACGGGTATTAGTTCCACTTGTATAGATATACTTTGCATCTTTGATATTCAACCCCACAATATCACCGTGTTGGGTCGGTTGGGGCAATTCATCATCATTACTACAAGACACAAGAAAAAAGGCTGTACAAGCAGCCAATAAATACTTCAATTTCATGATGTTATTTCTTAATGTTATTAATAATTCTATCCGACAATTCTTTCAATCCGATTTCATCCAAACTGCTTAATTCAGCTTTTTCCCCTATCAAAAGAGGGTGTTTAGGATTCCCTTTCGTAGTAGCTCCGTATGCCTTGAAGTGATAATTCCTACTGAACAGGCTGATAATACCGTCAATATCTTTTTCTTTATTTCCAAACAACAAGTCATACAGGTATTTCCTCTTTCCGATAAGATTACCCCAAGCGCACCATACATCTGCTTCTTTTATTTCGGATAACAAGTTCTTTATGGCAGTCAGATTGTTACGGTGTATTTCCATATTGGGTTCTATATCCATGTCATCGGGATTGGTTGCACGTTGCGAATACACATTCAGCATATACCATGCTCCATATTCACCGCTTCTTTTGGTATATTTCTGTACCCTTTTTAGTGTCGGGTCAAGCTGTTCAGGTATTGCCGTACTTGGATTTATACCGATACAGATTAATGCTTTCTTACAGGAAGTGTCAAATTGTTCTCCCAATACATATCTTACCCCTGTAACTTCATAGCCGTTTATTATCTGGCTTTCCTCTGTTTTCTCATACTCATACAGCCATCCTTTTTCAATAATTTTCTTTCCCATAATCCTTGAATTTTAACCAAGTGCTAAGTATTACTAAGCACAAAGATAAATCTTTTCTTCAACTTTACAAGTTGTTAATCAGAGTTTTTTGCATGAAGTCAAAGGTTGATATATTTGTCATACAGAAAGTTAAGGAGAAGCGTAAGGAGCTTGGCATATCACAGCGTGGTATGGCTGAAATTCTTGGTTGTTCTCCTAGCTTCATCGGACAGATAGAGAGCGACAAATTCGATATGAAATACAGCGTTCATCAGTTGTATGTCATAGCACAGGAATTTGAGTGTTCTCCTGCCGATTTCTTTCCTCCTCTTGATACAGACTTGTAAGTTTGCTGCAAATATCGGATTATGGGTACGACAGTTTAAGTCGGTAATCTTGCTTTTTTCATTATATTTCTTGATTTATGGGCAAAAAATAACCGTTACATTGCTGTAACGGTCTCTATATCGGTCAATCATCATATTTTGAGAGTAATTGTATTATCCTTTCCTTAATCTTGTTTCGCAATGAAGGTGGAGACAACACCTCTATGTATTCTCCATAGCTCATTATCTTGTTTTCTAACTCTGGATTTATTATGAGATGTAGTGTTATTATATCTCCGTTTATGCTTTGTGAGGAGTGTATCGGCAAGGATTGGATATAAGGCAACATAATGGCAGATACTTTCAGCCTTACTTCCTCTATCGGGGCATTGGGATTGTTAGCAGGTTCATACACCAGCCCATATACATTATCAAACTTCTTTGCTTTCTGCTCCAATTCTTCTCTACGTTGGAATACCTTGTCTGTAATCCGTATTTGTCTGATTCTGTCAAGTCCGAATGTGCGGAACACTCCCATATCCTCACAATAGGCGAACAGATACCACATTCCCTCAAATTCTTTCAAGAGATAAGGTTCTACGGTATATTGCTTTTGTTCTTCCGTCTGATAGCTAAGATGGTCAATACTGATAACCGTACATTGCTGTACTGCTTGCAACAATACACCTATATTCTCTACTCCTTTAGCATGCGGATTGGGGCTTATTGACAGATATTTCAGCAGCTTTTGCCTATCCTTGATATTGGATAATATCACATCTGAACTTTCAGCTAATCCGAGAAAATACAGCAGTTTATCCATATCCATGCTACAAGTTTCATCAATATAATAGCCGTTCTTTTTGCTGTCATAGATAACCTCTACATCAAAGTTACTCCTAATATCTGCCATATCACGCTGCAATGTCCGCAATGTAACGGCAATGTCGTTCCGCTCCAAGTATTGCAACAATACGGATGCACTTGGGTGGTCTCCTCTCATAATCCTACGAATGATAAGATAGTCTCTTCTTATAGTATTTTTATTGTTCATAGTTGATTGTTTATCAGTAATATAATATCAAGAATCGTTCCTTGATAACTCAATATGACAAGCCGTCATATCAAGGATATGCGATTTCTATATCGGCAAATATACGGAATACTCCACGACAATACTCGTCATATCAAAAGAATATTGCAGGCAAATCACTGTAAATACAGGCTTGACAAATCGTCATATCTATATTGTGGGCTTTGATTGGTCTCCGATTGGTCTCAGAGCCCAATGTAGCTCTTGATATAAGGAAATATATCCTTTTTAGCACACTATGGATGGCACTAATTGGCACTTCTTGGCACTTGTAAACTGTTACAAGCCCAATCGTAGCAAGGTCTTTCGCAGGCTGAGTGCCAAGTGCCACGAGTGCCGTATATTGTAATATTAGTGATATAGGGGCATTATAATAGTATCATATAATATCAGAAAGTATCATCATTTGGGGCTCTATTTTGGGCTCTCAAAAAATAAGAAAAGCCCTAAGATATTGTTTCTTAGAGCTTTTCTTTGATTGGTTGTTGGACTACCAAGATTCGAACTTGGACAAACAGAACCAAAACCTGTTGTGCTAC
>OBIM01000319.1_pt1 | contig 23652 bp, 19 predicted proteins | sample 1496191 | NCBI WGS metagenome assembly OBIM01 (sample SAMN00265067, study PRJEB22529) | human gut metagenome
ATAGGTAACAAAAAATGCCGTATTTATGCGGCTTGTGGCGTTTCGCAAACGCCTAACTATATAATCAATGAAAGAGGTATGAAATTATGAATAATGAAAAAGAGCCTAAACTTACAACCGGTAAAATGATCGTCCTTATTGCAATGGAGTTAATTGTTATCATACTGAACATTTTAAATCTTTGCACAAAATTCTGCAAATTGTACGAGGTAAAACATTATGATGAACATTGAAGCATTACGCCGTAAGGCAAGAAAACAGGGATTATTCATTCGGAAAAGCCCGAATCACATTACCGGCGGCTACATGATTGTAGATGAAAACAATATCATTCAAGCTGGCGAACTCTGTGGATTATCCCGTGAAGAAGTCGAAAGATATCTTGAAGAATAATATTAAAGGGGTGGCAAAACTGCTGCCCTTTTAGTTTTAAGAAGATAAAAGAAATAAATAATTACACTCATATTGATTTCATTCTCATCCAAGTGTATAATTTAAACAAAAATCTGAATACAAGGAGTTCAATAAATGATATGTTATGATAAATTATTTGAATTAATGAAAAAACAAGGGAAAAATAAAACCCAAATTCGACAAAAGAAAATCATTTCCCAAGATACATTAGGAAAACTCAATAAAGGAACCGGAATTATTGATATTGGTCGTGATCCAAATACTTTATTACCCGATGGCAAGCAAGCTAAAAAATTACGTATTACTGCTGTCGATACAAAATCTATCGAATCTCTTTGTACCTGGTTGAATTGTCAACCATCCGATATAATGGAAGTAATCCCTAACACTTGGGATAATCAAGAACGTCTTTGTCAAATTTTGAATTGTTCACCTGAAGAATTGCCACAAAAAATCCCTATGAAAGATTCCCTCTTAGAGTAAGTCGAAAGATTTACTCTTTTTTATTACCAAGCAACTAAGACAAATAAAGTAACTTACATAACAATAGATACAACCAGCTCAGAAAATGCAAGAATCCGCACTGAATTATTAATTCCGGTTTTGGATTCCATAATTTTAATCCCGGATTTATCACTGTTTTCTCCAGATTTTTACATTATTGGGTTATATTATGTGCCAGAATCATAAGATAGAACAAATAAAAGTTTCACTAAGTAAAGTATTTTAGCCACAAAATTCATTTATCCAAAACAAGGTAGCAAATCCGATTTATTATACTCTTCATCTTGATAGATTTCTTTACTGCTATCCCACCGTATACGCCTTTAATGCCAAATTAGAGCCTTTTAGGATTATATACAGGAATTTTCCACCCACTTGCATTTCGCTTATTATAAGGCTTTTAACGCCCTTACGCATGGCTTACCATGCGGCAGCAGTTAGCCACAGAAAAGCATAAAAAAATAGGAATGCGCCATTTTATAACACATTCCTATAAAATTTTATTTCATTTCACTTGAGGTATATAACTGTAAATGTTATACTTGTTCTATAATTGAAAAGAAGCCAGATGCAAGTTTCGTCTTACGCCCTCCAGTCTTACGAAAGGAGGGTGATGCCTCATGAGCACAATGGAAGTACTTACTTTATTGTTAGTAATATTTGCGGCATTGAGTTAAGATATAAATATCTGGAATTGTTCGAGGATTTTTTGTTCTATATTATTTATATTTACCGAGCTACCTACCGAACTCAACTAGCACAAAAAATCAGTAAATAAAGTTTTTCTTTAATAATTGAAAGTGCGGCAGCAGTCGCATTTCAGATTTTACAATTATCTTAAATTAATCCCAAAATCAGACTTTTCTTTACTGTTACTAAAAATATGTGTTCGAGCAAAAAAAATAGGTCAAGAAACAGATAAATTGTTGTTATTTTCCCTTTTCTTCCCTGATTCTTACGATCCTAACCTCAATCTTTACTTCTCTTTCGTCCTCTGTTTTTATGGTAGGCGAATAATATTGATACTTTCCATAAGTTCTGTCAGGTCTTTTCTCTTTTTCGTTAGCAAATGATCCCAAAAATTCATACGGCGAAATCCCGTAATACTCTGCTGCCTGAATAAAATTCATTTTACGCCAGCTATTTTTGTGATTAACCGAAATTTCCGCGATAGAGTCTATTGCTTTGTGTAGTCTTCGTGGAACGTACATTAAATTTGTGGCGTTATTGATTCCGGCAATATCACGCATCCTATTAACAGAATTTTTATGATGAATTTCTACTCTCTCACCTGGATTTATCCAGGATGGAATATCACAAAAAGCCTGTGCAACCAACACATGAACATAATACATAGTTTTTATTTTTTTGCCATGCATATATTGTGGCAATGTCAGCCTATGATAGCCGCGCTGGAACACTGTTTTTAATATTCTCGGTTTTCCTCTTCTCTTTGAAAGTACGCGGGCATAGTTACTTATCCATATGCCCGTTTCCCCCTTCACATGGCGAAATTCTTCGTCTGCGGCAACTTTACCTCCAACAGCCTCTATATCAGCTCTTGAGAGGTAATTACTGCGCATTTTTGCCAAGAAATCTACCTCAGTAAAAGTCTTGCAAGCTTATGTCTAATTTTATTTCCCCATGTTACTCGTATAACTTCCTCTTTCATAACTTTCATATCTGCAATAAGATTCTCATACGACTGGCGCAGTTCCTGAGTTTCTTTTAAAAGCACTTTCCATTGTTGAGCATCGCGTAAGATTTCTTTCGATGTTCTTTCGTTTAAAGTTTCCTGAACCACTTCAATAAATCTCTCATCATCTTTCAATTTTTCAATAATATCTTTATAATTTTCCATTATATTTTATCTCTCCTTGAATTGTTTTCAATTTAATTAAGGGCATATATCCAAGATATACACCCTTAATTTTTTAAAAGCTATGTCGATATTTTTTTAAGCTGCTGCCACCGCCAAAACGTTCAGTTGTCATATCGCAGATCATTTTTTCGAACTTCTTATCATGCTGCATTTCGCGCATAAAATCACTATAATTTTGCACATTAGGGAAGGTCATTTGTGCTTCTACTTTTATGTTGGTTGTACCGCTGCCCTCTCTCACACCACCTGAAAGCGAATGATTTGATACATCAATAGTTCCATTGATAAATCCAGATGGATCATTCATCATATCCCAGAGATTCTTTGTCGCATCAGCATCAAGAACCATGTCGCCACGTTCAAACGGTGTAACAATAGCACCATCCCTTTTGCGGATAAGAGACTCTGTTCCAAGTTCCTGAGTCCAACCATATTGGTCACTTGGAATACTCTTTGATCCAGAAGCATATCCTTTAAGCTGGCTAAGTTTTACCCAACCAAGTTGAGTGCCATCAGCAGCATCAATACAATAAGGATATTTAGAACCTTTGTTGATACGTGTAATTTTAACCTTTTTGCCAAGATAATAACTGCCAGTTGCACCAGTACCATCAGAAGCGGCATGATATACGCCAGAAGTATAAGTAACATTGTCGCCCACTTCAGCTTTTCCATTGCCTGCCTTTGTTCCATTGGTCTTGTTTGGCTTTTTCTTTGGCTTTTTCTTTGGTTCATCGGGATCAACCAATACAGCGTCCTTAATAGAATCCTTATCACTAACTTTTGGCGGATCTGGTGTAGGATTTCCTTCTGCAACATTATTTTTATTAGGTTTTTGCTTTACTTCTTCGAGTTCGCCAACAACAGGATCTTCCGTTTCTTCCTGTACTTTTTGAACTAATTTCCCAGCCATAGAATCAATGGCGTTAATCATTTCTTGCTGTCTCTTGTAAATGTCATCAATTGCAGAACTAACTCCAGTCATAGTGGAAGAGAAGTTACTATCATATGCGGCAATTACGCCATTCACGTCATTTGTAGCATTCCATACATTCTGCATTTCAGTAGACAGATCATAACCAACACTTGCGGCTTCTGTTCTCAGTGTATCTGAAATTTGAGATGCATTACTATTTATTTCTGAGATCATATCGGAAAGCAGACCATCAATATTATCCAGTCGCTTATTAAGAATTTCTTCATACTCATTTTTAAGATTATCAAGTAATTCCTTCTGATCCGAAATAAATTTCTCATACTGTGTATCTTCTAAGTCCTCTTGTGCATCTTTAAGACTGTTTTTTAACTCTTGCAGTTTAGCTTTGTTTTCTTCTGAGTTATCGCCCTGTAATGAAGCAAGCTGTTTCTGGAGAGATGCGATCTCCTCTGTTTTTTCACGAATTTTCTTCTGATAATCATAGAGGTCTTTCTGTGCCTGGATTGCGTCAAGATACTTGTCAATCAAGTCTTGAAGAGAATCTAACTCATTTTCGATACCATCTTTAATCAGATCCTTCATGGCATCTTTTTCATTTTCAGCAGAAAGAATAGATTTTTGCTGTGCATCTACCAGCTCATTTTTACGGTCAATGAGTTTCTGGTTATACGGATCTTTTGCAAGTTCCTCGCTGATTCGCAGCATTTCTTCCTTATACTTATCAGCTTGTGCCATGTAGGTATTATAATTAACACCATGTAATCCGAGAGTGGCAAGTCCCTGTTCAGTCATCTTACCATCATCATCGAACATATCTTTGTGACTCATAAGGTCAATCATGAAATCTGACTCACTGGTGATTCTGCTAATAGAATCCTGTAATTGGTCAAACTGTTCCCATTTGAGGTCACGAATAGAAGCTTGCAGTTCAAAAACTTTATTTTCAGCTTCGGCAAGGCTGTTTGCCACTTGGTCAACAGAATCTTTCATTTCGTAATATTCTTGAGTACCTTTTGTAATGTCCCCATTCTGTACGGCAGCTTCAAAATTACGTTTCATTGCCTTATATTTCTCAGAGAGATTATCGACAATAGATTGTTCCTGTTGAATCTGTGCTTCATAGAATTTTGTACTCAGGTTATACCCTTGTGTCTGCATTCTATCCATATATGTTTCAATCATGGAACTTCTGTTTTCCCATTGAGACATAAATGAATCATAGTAAGCGGCAATATTATCAAGTTTCTTTTTGGCATTCTCTACGATTGATTGTGCATATTCGGCTTCAGCATTAGCCGCTTCTTTTGTAGCATCAGCCAGAGCATCCTCTTGAATTTTAAGCTTCTTATTCAAATCAGTCGCATTGGCAACCTTTTTATTATAATCCTCAATTTTTTTCAAAACTTTAGGATCAGAGATTCCGGAAGTGCTTACTTTCTTGCCAGCTTCAAGTGCCGCTTTTTGTGCCTTGGTCAATTTGGAAGTAACTGATTTGTCGGAAAGCAGTTTCTTCTGTACTGATTTTTTACTTGCATTAGCAGAGTTAGAATTTTTCAGCGCATCATTATAGTTTTTATTTACCTGTTTCAAGGCTGACTGACGCTGTTTGTTCTGTTCTTTAAGATTTCTTGTTTCCTGTGTAAGAAGCATATTTTGATAAACATAAGCTTTCTTACCATTTGTAGTAGCAAGAATCTGTTGCTCTTTTGTAGAACCTGAATATGCTTTATTCTTAGTATCTTTCGCAGCATTCAGCTTTTTCAACGCCTTTTCGTCTGCTTTTTTGGCTTTATCATATTCTTTCTGTGCTTCGTTCTTTTCTTTTGCATCCGTATTATATTTCTTGGCTTTAGCTTTCAAGGTACTTGTCATACCAGACGTACTGACTGTTTTCCCAGCTTTTACTTTAGATGCAATAGTATTTCCCTGTTTCAGAGATTTATTATATGATTTAGCATATTTCAGTGCCTCGCCTTTTAAGCCTTTTGTGCTAATTGACTTCCCTTCACGAATCGCACGTGCTATTGTATTATATGTTGCATTATCTGTTGTAGATTTCGCAGCTTTTTTCAATTTTTTCGCGATAGAAGAGGTCTGTTTCTTATTCGCATTAATAAGATTTGTGCCAGTTTTCTCAACATCAGTTGTTACAGATTTTAAATTCTTGCTTGCTTTTGAACGTGTTGACTTTGTTTTGTTTCTGGCAGTCGTAGCCTTGTCCAAATTTTTCTGAGCATTTGCAAGTGTCGGATTATCTTTTTTAATCTGATCCTGTAAATGACCAATAGTAGATCCACCACCAGAGATAGCACCATAAACATTATCTAATGATTCATATTTAGATTTTAATTTGTCGATTGCTTTCTCAGCTTTTTCAATCGGCATATTCGCCAGAGTATCATATAATTCAAGCAGCTTATTATTTAATTCTTGAATTGTATTTTTACATTCAATGGCAGACTCATAATAACTCTGGAAGTCTTTGATATTTTCTGACAGTTTCTTTCCGGAATCTGTAGAAGTATCAATATCCTCGATTTTAAGCGCACCATTTTTTACTAACTTTTTATATTCTTCGCTAAGTCCAACAGAATTAGCTTTATTCATATAAGTATCATATGCTTCTTGATTTGCAGTAAGCTGCTTATCAATAATCTTCATCTGTTTCTTTAACACAGCAGTTTTAAAGGCAGAAGATACGTAGTCAGTAATTTGGTTTGCTGCATATTCAAAAGTATTTGCAAGTCTGTCTAACTTGATTTTTACGAAATCAATTGTACTCTTAGATTCTTTTGCTGATTTTGTGTTAGAATCTGTAGCGGATGTGTTTGCATTTACCGAGTTAGTGTTAGCTCTGTACGCGGCGGTGCTGCCACCACTTGAAGAACCGCCAGAAGATGAGCTTCCTGAAGATGAACCACTTGAACCCTTATAGGTTGTATTTCCACTTGCAATATTAGCTTGTTTTATTGGAATATGTCCAGTAACCATTGCTGTTCCAGTTACATTTGACATTCCTTTTGCACGACTATTTACAAATCCACGCTCTAAAAGTGATTCTGATTGTAAATGATTAAATACAATGCTTCCGGCTGGAATATAAGTAAATTCCGCACCATTATCACCTACGGTATGCCATGTACCACTTCCAGGATCAACAACAATTTCTCTTCCAAGTTCTCCGACTAATGTAAGTCCACCTGTCTTTGTTCCCCAGTTTCCTTGTGCATTGGCATGACCAACCAAGTGAGGAAGATGAGCTGTTCCGTCTGCATGAGCTGTTCCGTTTGCTCCACCTGATCCCTTAGATGGCGCATTCGCATTTCTCCAGTTTACTGTACCAGTTGCAGTAAATGTGGTTTTAACTTGGCTTGTTTCGTTTGTCCAAATTACCTGACCGTTGGACGTGTGCATTTGAGCAGCCCAGGAATCGACTTTTCCGGTGTTGTTATCCCAATCAACTTTTCCCTGAGACTTCTTTTCTTCGGAAACATAAGCATCCACTAATGAAGAATCAACGCCCATTTCCACCATAGCCTTTGGAGTTAATCCTTCAATATAGGAAGTAATTCCATCAACCGAAGTATCGTCTAAGTGAATTTGTGCTTTAATCTCAGGACTTAATCCATCAATTTCACTTGTAAGACTGTCAACCTGTGCTTGTGCTTCAGAAGTATCCGCATTCACATCCAAAGAGCTCTGTAGCTCGACATTGTTTTGCGCTTCTTTAAATTGTTGTAACAGAGAAATCGCATTTCCAAGTTCGCCATCTACCTGTGATGCATCTACCGACATAACAGCAGGAGCTTCAAGCATTTGCTTCTGAGCGACGCAATACTGAATTACAGCATTTGCATCATCCACCTGTGAAGAATCAACATCCAATGTACTCTTATAGTTCTGCATTTCAGAGATAGTGTTTTCAAGTGTAGAAATTTTATCTTCTGTACTATCTATATCTGAAACATCAATCTGAATATCTAAATCTTTGTTTCCATCTATGCTTTCAATGTTCTTTTTGGCTTCTCCGGCTGCAACACCAAGATCCCCCAGGGTTTTTATTGATTCATTAGCCCAGTCAAATTCTGCGCCAAATTCTTCCATTTCTCCGAACATTGCCTGTACCATTGGAAGCGAGAGATTTAATCCTTCTGCAAAATCTTCCATAGTACGTTGCCCAGCCACTTTATAATCGCCACTTGCTTCGTCGAGTTCCATCAATCCGGCTTTAGTAGCTTTTGCACAAAACTCTGCAACGTCTAATCCTGTTCGATTTCCTTCGGAATCGTGATTAAAATAGTGTTCAATACTATCTATATAAGAAGAAACTGCTTCTGCATCTTGACTGTCTATTTTGTCTGGAATGAGAAATTCAACAGCGGCTTTGTATGATTCTTTGCCAATTCTTCCATAATCATCTGATTCTGTGTTTTGTGTTACATCCTCAATATGAGAAAGTGCGCCCATAGCGTCGTCAAACATATCACCAGATTCAGAACCATTTTGTTTGTTAAGCCAGTTCTGATAAGCACCTGTAGCCTCTCTTAATGACGCAGACAGTAAATCCAGTTGATTACATTGACTTACAATTGCATCATTATCACTTAAAAGGGCATTAATACTATTTTGAATGCTTTGTGCCTCTGTACTTTTTGCATCAGATAAACCACGTAATTTATCTTGGAGTTGCTCAATCTGAGCGATATTCTCCATATACTGAGATTGCTTTTCGAGCTTCTGATTTTCGTTTGTCTGAATTGCTTCTTCAGCCTTCGCCTTTTGAAGTTCCTGTACTTTTTCAGCATTTAACTGTAAAACACCGTTATTGTATTCCAGAGCAGAGGTATAATCTTTTAATTCGTCTGAATTAAAATCATCTATGGAAATAGATTTACCAGTTGATTGTGATGTGAGAACAGATGTAGCTTTTTGGATGCCAGCAATTGTAGTTGATGTAGACTGAGTAAGCGCATCAATAGCATTTGCCGTATCATCTACGCTAGATTGCACATCGTTTTGCGCATCGTAAATCGCCTGTTTCCACTGATCTACAGACCAACCATCAGTATCTTGAGAATTTTTGATGGAGTACATTATTTCAATTTCATCGTTTGACAGTCCATCAATAAATGAATCCCAGTCATCCTTTATTTTTTTACTGTAGTCACCATCAATTTCAATATCTTCGATATCTTTGAGCTGATTACGGATTTCGTCAAGGTTCATTACTCCGGCTTCAGAATTAATCTGATTTACCAAATCCTCTACTTTAAATCCGGAAGCTTCTACAGCAGACGCTAACTCTGGATATTTATTTTTTACATCGTCAACAGTTATTCCTACATTGTTAGTAGCTTTTGCTAAATCTACAAGCTCTAATTTAGCTTTAGACATATCGCTATCATCGAATATTTTATCAAATTGAAGCTGATTCCATTCGTTTTCGTCAACTTGTTTCCAAGCATATTCAATGGTATCTGTAATATCTTTTAAAGCTTTATTTTCACTTACTGTTCGCTGCCCCACTGGGATTTCTTCCAAGTTTGCTTTATACTCTTGAAGTTTCCCAATTTGTATCATAATAGAATCTTCTGCTTCGGAAGCCATTTCATCGTAATACTCTTTAGCATCAGTTTTATTTTCATTAAATGCTTTTTGGCTCTCCTGACGATACTCCTTTAATCCGGCAATAAGTTGCGGAATGTCTTTTTCATCGCCAAGATAATATTCTTCATTATCATTGGCAAACATAGCGGCAACTTCTTTAGCTTTAGTAACCGCATCGTCATTTACTTTTCCATATCCAGCATAATTCTTTTCATACGCATTATATGAATCCTTTGCCGCCTGTTTTGCAGTACGTTCAACTTCTTTTTCTTTTAACTTTTGCTGTACTCTCAGTTCTTCGGTGGCAGCTCTTAAATCTTCTAATTGACCTTGTTCTACAAAAGTCAAACCACCCTTTGAAGTCAATGCATCCATTTTGGATTGTGTTTCTTCAAGCTCTTGATTTACACTTTCCAAATCATTTTTAGCATTAGAATATGCTTCAACAGAACTTTCCATTCTTTCATTAGCTCTATCTCCGGCAGTAAATACTGCATGTAAAGCAACAGCCAAAGCAGAAATGCCAGCAGTAGCAGCAACCAGTGGAAGAATAGTTCCACTTAAAGAACTAAGACCTATACTTAATGCTTCAAGTGGTTGTGCGCCAAAAGTAAGTGCAGTTCCCATATTCCTGAATGCTGTCGATAAAGCAATTGGAATTTCCTTAAATGCAGATGCAGCTTTTGAGATGTTGCCAATCCATTTGACATCTCTAAGCGCATACATTATAGAGTTAAATGTTTTCGCTCCTTCTATTCCCTTAATAGCAGAAACAATACTCTTTATACCTGCGATTAAACCACCACTAATGGCAACGGTCTTAAACAAACCAAGCTTTTCGGTAAGTTTATCAACAACTTCAAGCACACTTGTAAGACCGTCAACAAAAGATTTCATATCATCTCTTTGGAAGAGATTCTGTGCAATACCAACACCAGTTTCTTTTAAAGCATTAAGCTTATATTCAAGAGACTGTTTGATGGTATTCATTTCTTTATCAGCATCTCCAGCAGAATGTGTCATGTTATCCATTGCTTTACGAGCTGCATCAAAGTTCTTAATAGTTGCGGCTACAATTTGTCCCTGTCGCTTTCCGGCTAACGTCTCAAGAAGCTGCGCTTGCTGTTTGTCTGTTAGTTCGTCGTATATTTCACTGATTTCTTCAAGTAACTGATATGTTGACTTGTATTCAGTCTTAGTTTCATCTGTAAAAAGACTAATTCCACCAGGAGTAGAGGCAGTTTTTGTAAGATCTGCAATTTTACCATTTAATACTTCTACATCATTTGTGTAAGATTCTGTCTCTTCGTCATAGCCACGTATTCTCATGGAAATTGTCTTGAAAGCAGTTCCTACAGAATCAGGATCTTGGGTGATCTCAACAGCGGCAGTTTCCAATGCAATTGTTTCTTCCAGAGAGTTGTTAGCCTCTGCCATAGCAGAAGATGATCTTGTAAGCATATTTACAATGTCAGCATTAGATGTGGCGGCAGTATTACCAATAATATTGATTTTTGACATTACGCCATCAAGTACGTCATCAACATCTACGTCATATGCTTTCATAATAGATACTAAGCCATCAGTAGCGGTATCTACATCCATTCCTGGAGAAATAGCAGCAAACTGTGAGGAAAGTTTCGCCATTGACTCTGCGGCATCCTTGCTAGAATAACCAAGACGTGACCATGCAGAAGCCTGATTAATAATTTCTTCAGTGGAAACACCCATTTCTTTTGCAATTCCATTTGCGTTAGAATAGAATGATTCCAAATCCGTATTATTCATCGTTGTAGTTTTCTTCAAATCTACAAGGGCAGTATCAAGATTATATACAGAACTTATAGCATTTTTTATACTTCTAATTCCTGTACTCATCATGTAGCTCATGCCAAAAAGCGGACTTAATTTAGTAACATTTCCGATAAGTTGGCTAATTACTGAATTTCCTAAATTTCCAGAAGCAGCAGCGGCAGACTGTATCTCTTTAAATTGATTTGAAATAACACTTAATTGAGTGCCATTTTGTACAGCCTGTAATTGAGTTTGAAGAACTTGAAGCTGAGTACCGTAAACTTTTGCAGCCTTAGTATTACGGTTCATCCAAGTTTCAATCTGATTTCCAAGTACAGCCTTTCCAGTTAAAAGTTGTTGAGTAGCAGCAGCAGAGGCGGCTTCAGCTTTTGCCTTTTTATACGCTGTACTTAATCTATTGACTTCCTGAGTAATTCGTTCAAATTCTTTCTGTTGATTCTCAAGTCCCTTAATATTTTTAATACCAGCCAAGTCAGTTTTTAACTTTGCAAGAGCAGTAGACTCCTGACTTACAGAACCTTTTAATTTAACAAAATTTGAATCAAGAGTTGCAATACTGGCAGATAATTTAGAAGCATCTGCATCAGTGAACATTTGTTTAACAGATTGTGCAACAGTTTGGCTTGCCTGTCGAACCTTTCCAGTAGCAGAATCAAATTCTTGAAGAACACTTACAGCACGTCCCATTTGGTCTATACCATCAACACGTACATTAAGATTTTTGCCATTCATCTTAGTAGTAACTTTTGTTACTTCAAGATCTAAGCTCTGTAAGTTTTTAGTAATTGTATCAATAGAAGTAGTGTTAAAATTCATCGAACCTAATGTACGTTTCAAATTAGCAATTTGTGTTGCTGTATTTTGTACATTGATTTTTCCTAAACTACTATTGATTGAGTTTGCCAGATTAGTACCGGCAGATTGTCCGACACTTTGAAATTGGGATTTTATCTGGCTGATTAAGTTATTTATATTTATGTTTCCGGTATTTAAGTCAACATCTACTTTTACCTTGCGATCCTTTAGGAAAGCGTTCATTTTTCCTTCAGCTTGAGCCATATCAAGCTGTGCCGTAATTTTTGCAATAAAATCGCTCATGTACTTTATTCCACCTCTTTGTCATTCAACCAGTTAAAAGCCTGCAACTTATACTCTCGTCCCCTAAAAGCATTAATTAGCTTTTCTGTCTTCGCCGTATCAAATCCGGCGGTAACTTTTACAAAAAAATTATTCAAATAGTCATATTGCTCCTCTTTATTTTTTCATCATTTATGTAAACAGATTACGTATGCAATCTGGAATTTTATGTTTTATCATTTTCAAAAAAATTGCTTAATTTAGCGAACAGATTTGGGTACAAATCAATCTTTCCATTCCTAAACCTGCTTAGTACTGCACTATCAATTCCTGTAGTTTCAGCAATGTACTTTTGAGTCCCCCGCATTACATAAGCAATTAACTTTTCGCGTAATTCTTCCTGCGTCATGCTTTCTCCTTATTCAATTTTAATTGTTATATCAAAAATTATTGACAAATAAAAAATAATGACGTGTACCTGAGAAGTACACGCCAAAATTTTTATTTATCAGATTTTTTAGCTATTATTATATGAGACACAACTTGTGTTATTTCACGTTTTACGCCGCTTTATCTGCCTTATTTTTAAATTTTTTTCTTAAATCTTTTGGAAGAACAAATATTCTTTTATTATAGAAGTTATTCTCAATTACATAATAGTTGAATATTCCTTCATAAATTGTTACGTCATGCAAATCAATTGAAATCTCTACTGGATGTTTAACTTCTTCTGAGGAATAAAAACTCAATTTTATCGTATTCTTTGCAGTATTTGTGGATGTTTTCCACAATTTCATTCTTCCATTCTTAAATCTGTCTTCTATAACATATCCAGTAAATCCATTAAGCCACTCTTTTTCTCGTTCAATATAATAATCTACAATTTCATTCATAGTCTTACATACATCATTCTTTATATTCCCATGATGCATACTTTCCCACCAATAGAGAAAATCTTCATGTAATTCTATTTGTCGCTTAAAGCTAATGGAATCTCCAGATAGACATAGCATGATTACATTCCAAGTGTCGAGTAAATAGAGGGGCTTGTGCTTTTCAGTGCAAAGATAAATATGATCCATAAGTCTCTTTCTGACAGTCGAAAAAATCATAGAAACATTTGTTTTCTGAATTTTTACGCCTGTATAATCTAATATCATATTGCACAATTCTTCTTGTTGTAGGAGTTCCAATCCTTCAGCTTCTTTCATTTCCACAAAAGTTTCAGGTTTCTCAATCACTGTCTTTACTGCCGCCCTTATACTTATTGAATCAGATTTAAACAGTTCAAAGATTCCATACATATCTTTCTGTAGCAAACGGAGTGCTTCGGCACATTCCATTCTTAATGAAACTTTTCCTCTGACGACTTGCCATAACTTTTGTGGCGGTTTATAATCTGTCAAAACTATTTCCTTTTCAAAATCGTTTGTCTTGACATTTTCTGACACTTCTTTCTCAATCTTCGCGCCATGAAAATTACATAACGCAGCTAAAAAGAACGAGATGTTTTTCATTAGCGAAGAGGCATTATTAATGGGAATCTTGCTCTTTACATTGTCGATTTCAATACAACCATCGCCATCAGGTATGGCATAAAAAATTTCTGCTATAACCAGATACATAGTTTCTTCGACATCAGATGAATCGAAATGCCCGGCATAGTATTTCTTATGCTTTCCTTGCGGATTTTTCTCTTCACTTTCGAATGTACATCTTACCGCACTCAAAAGTTTCTTTAAGGATATATCCTTAAAAGAGAGAGAGCCATCCTGCTCTGTCTCAAAAAGTTCACTTAATTTTTCTTTCTGCCCTGCCTGACACGCTTTATAGGTATCAAACAGGTTCGTTAACTCACTTTTAATAGTATTGTCCCCCTGCTATCATATTATTTTTACTAATTCGTTCTCTCAATTTTCTACTTGATTTGAATTTTACCGCTACCTTTTGTGAACTTGTGGCTACAACTTTTGTAATAGGATTTATAAATACCCGTGCCGCTTTCGACTTCACCATAAATGTCCCCAGTCCCCTGAACTTTATGCCAATGCCATCCAGTAAACATGAAGCTATTTCTTTGACGATAATCTGTACAATTTTCTCAGCTTCTTCATTTGCTATTCCTGTTGTTCCAGCGATTCTTCTTGCAAATTCTTTCTGTGTTAAGGTTATATCTTTCTTCATCTTAATATCCTCGTTTCTTCTCTTAAATTTTTATTTTCAAAAACCAATAAACCAACCAGCCAAAAAACAAACTCAAATCAATAGTGCATTTTTTGGCAAACATGATTGATTTAAAATCCTGTAAAAAGATCCACTTAATAGCTTTCCTTTTTCTTTCTGGTTGTAGAGTGCCAGCCATAATATCATTAAGAATGAAATCGAATCTGGCACGATACCAATATTCTATATAAGAACATTTTATTCTTTTATAAATGTCACGAATCCATGAGTGACAGAAGACAACACTCAACATAGAATATCTCATATCTTGTATTTTTGTGTTGTCTTCTATGGTCTTATCTTTACGATAATCCCATACATCCTGCAAAAATACCTACTTTTTACTAGGGTTACTTATATAGTGCTTAGGTGGCAAAAGGTAGGTAATTTTTACGCTCTCACTACTTTCCATGCTTTTACGGATTTCTTTCGCCCATCAACCATGATAGAAGTAGCATATGCTTCCACCTTGTACATAAGCCCCAAAGATGCAAATATTTGATTTATGACTGTCAGATCTCGTAAATAATCGTCTTTATGTAGCATTTTTATCCTATCTATGAACTTATCTTTGTCAGCCTTGGATTTCATAATTTTATTTTTATCAGCTTTTTTCACCTGTCCATCAATCACCAGCGATTCCAAATAGCACGCTAAGTCCCTATGTCCAGTACCATTAAAGCATGAGTATGATTTAATCCCTAGCTTTTGCATAACAAACTTTCTGAAGCCATTACAACCTAACTTTATCATCTGGCTGTATTCTGCTGCCAGTTCTGCAAAGTGAAAATATGCCGCTTCATTAATAGTCTTTTTAACTGTTCCATTTTGTATGGTGTCGAAAACAATTCTTTCAATCTTTGCATATTTCCTTGGATTCATTTCTGTTTCTCGGATTAGCTGAGTTTCTGTGTGAAATTTTAGAAAATTAGCTCTTGCAAGAGCTTTTTTCGTTCCCGCTATATATGCACCGATAGCCTGATTTTTTAGCTCTGGAATATAGATTGTAAGCCTATCTCCAATTTCAAAACGCTTACGTCCAATACACTGGATAATCGTGTCAATTTCGTGTATATTATGAAGAATTATTCTATCTACAGTCTTATCACATATGTTTAGTCCACAATCGAAAGCAGTAGAAGTTACTAAGATATTTTTCTTAAACGATTCACTTTCTTCTATTTGATTTATCTCATGTTCATCAACGAACTTGTAAAAGTAATAGTTGCTTTCCGAACAGTTAAACGTAGCATATCGGCTATATCTTTCATAAACCTTCACACCATAGTGAAGATCATTCGTAAATAAAATTGCTTTCTTCCCCTCTGTAATAGTGATATCTACAATTTGATCCAGTTCACTTTCATTTTTGTACGTAACAAGCTTTATGTCTTTGTCTTTACTCGGAAACTTGTATTCAATAAACTTCACATCTGTATACTGATGAAAAAATTTAACTACTTTTTCTGACGTTGCACTAATCCAGATTTTGCTTGTATTAGCTTGTATGATAGCTTGCAGACTTTTCACCGTATCTTTATTAAAAGAAGCATCAGAAATAAAATAGTGAAATTCGTCGCATACTACAAAATCGAATTTTTCAAAATACCCCTTGAGACTTCCGCCATGCTTTACAATGTTTTCAATTACGTGGTATCCTGTAATTGAAATTACATCAAGCTTTCCCTCTTTCTTTATCTGCTTAATATTCTGATTCTTTAATGATTTTCGTGGCAAAAGCAGTAATATTTTTTGCTTTCTTTTCTTCGCATACTTGTAAAGTTTCGTTTTAATGAAATGTGTTTTTCCATATCCTGTGTCTGCCGAAATCAAAACATCTTGTAGATACCATGTTTCAATATCTGTATCTGTAATGATTTCAGATAAAAAAATATTCTCACTCATGACTTGCACCTCTTTATTACTATTTCGCGTTGAAATTCTTAATGATTTCGTTTACACGATCACAGTTCATAAAGAAATACACGTTCCGGTTTGAAAACTTTTTATCTGGTCGCATTCCTTGAAGCTTGAATCCTTCCATCATCAACTTTCCAGCTAACTTTTGATTAAATACTGTTACACTTTTCTTTTTTTCACTCATTTATTTGTACCTCATTTTCCATATATTTTGAGCGCAAAAAAAGACATCAAACACAAGAGTGAACATTATATCACTCTGTTTCCGATGTCTTTCTGCTGTAAAGTGTCTTTCTGCTAAAGATCCGTATCTTAGCCAAGACACATATCGTTCATTTATTCAATTTTTATTGTTTATATTATTATATCACATTTTATCTATTTGTCAAGAGTTTTTGACTATTTTGTATAAAAAATTGAGATCTATTTTGTGCAATTTGGACACAACTTATAATTAATATTCAACGTGTAAGCGATAGAATGGATCTGCCGTATCATTCCGATACGTCAAATGAATACGCATATTATCCACCACGCAAAATTCAATAGTATTGTCTAAGCAGTAATTCACTATCTCCTCCGCACGCTCTCTAGTAAGATTTAATACAGCTTCCATTGTACCTTTTTCAAGATGCATATTATAGCCCAGTACCAAGCGAATGCAAGCTTCCCTAAACTCTGTACTTTCATAAACACTAGCGTCTCTAGTTTCCAATCCTGTATAAAGAATATGCTGTTTTTCAACTCCATAATAAAAGTCTGTCTGCTCTAAATCCTTTGTAATATTTCCATTTTCGTCAAGAAATTCAAATGTGCCTACTTTGTCGTTACTATCCTTCTGTCCGCTTGGCAACGAAAATGAAAAACCTGCTTCTTTCGCAGACTGCATAAATGGTATTATTGTGCATACACTAGAGGATTTCCAATTTTTCCATTCTTGCTCACCTACACTCATGCCTTCTGGCATAGAATTATTACTTTCACTAACAGATAATTCAGAACTTTCAAGGCTATCCAACAATTTTTGTGTGATTGTTGATGTTGCATCCATACCATTAACTGTCTTGTATTGAATTATTGCGTTGGTTGTATTTTGCCCTGCTACTCCATCTGGCTCACCACACGAATATCCCTGCGCATTTAACAATTCTTGTACTTTTTTTATTGTTTCGGTGTCTTCAAACGATTTTTCAATTGCTTCGTTAGTTTCCGCATACACTGATACATTCATAACATTTAACATCAAGGCTGCTGCCATTATAACTAATACTTTCTTCTTCATATAATTTTGCCTCCGTATTTTAAATCTTTTATTTTGGCTGCCAAGAATATCCACACTTGGCACAACGATTAACTGTTTTGCTTGCACCAATAAAACCCGTCCAGAATGAAAAGCCACGCTGTCCAGATGTGATTTGTGTTGATCCACAACGAGGACATCTAACTTTACTTGCCTCTTTTGCTACAGCAATTTTGATTTTTTTATCGTCCGAAGATATTACGGACACAATTGCTCCATCGTCTTCAAACGAATTTTTAACTGCTGTTGCAGCTTCTAATGATATCTTATCAAGAACTATATGTGGAATACTTTCTGTCATTTCTTTTGCTTCTTTTAGACCTAAACCCGTAATTTCTCGTATATCCCTAATAACTTTTACCTTATTTATTCCAGCATTTTCTAGGATTACCGCATAATCAGTAGTTGTACATTTTACTTTGTCTAAGTCCACCATCGGATAACCACAATTTGGACATGACTCTGCCTTATCGCTTATTTCTTTCCCACACTCCGGGCAATGAATTAATGACATATTCTCCCTCCCTAGATACACTATATTGATACTTATATTATAATTCAGAACACCATTTTTGTACATACTTTTGGTAAACTAAATTACGATAAAGGTGGTGAAATTGTGGATTTTGGAAACAAGCTAAAAGAATTGCGAACACAAAATGGTCTAACTCAGAAACAATTAGCTGACCAACTCGGTGTAACTAAATCTGTAGTGTCTTTTTATGAACGACAAGAACGGACTCCCTCCCCAGATATTCTACGAAAATTGGCAGCAGTCTTTCACGTAAGTTCCGATTTTCTGCTTGGCATTGATACAGTAAAACGTCTTGACATATCTAATTTAGATGATGATGACATTCAACTTGTTTCCTTGCTGGTTGATAGATTGCGAAAAAAGAATAGCAAAAAATAATTCAGGCTATGGAAAATCTCCATAGCCTTTGTAATTTAATTCTTTTTTAGCAATTGCATAATTGAATCATAAGTAGCTTTATCAGCATATTTTTTAAGGTATATACACATATCGACAGAATATTTTTTCTTTACTCCTGACAACTTTCTCAAATCACTCCAACATATATTTCTATTTTCATCACCTTCTTTTAGTTTTTTATATGCCCACACTACTTTTCTAGCCCAGGATTCTTCATACGACTCTACATATTTTTTATATACATTCATACATTCCGGCATATTCTTAAATCCATAGGAAGTCACGCCTAAGTACCTATAAATCATTCTTTCCGATACTCGCTCTGGTCTACCATCTTCTTTTGCAGTTCCATCATAAATCCCTCTACAAAATTTCTCAAAACGTACAACATTTTCTTTATCAAATTTCTTCCAATCACCTATCACACGATTTTTCACATAATGACTCTTCTGCTCCAATATCACTTTTTCTTCTGTAATATTCGATTTTAATAAATCATCCAGCTCTATTCCCAAAAAGTATGCAATTTGGCAAATCGCAGAAAACTCACTGCTTTCTCCAAGCATCACTCTTTGAATTTGATTCGTGCTTGCGATCGTATTTACTCCCATTTTTTCAAAGTACGTTTGTAAATCATCCGCAAACTGTGCCATATTCCGGTGCTGTCCTCTTATATACTTCGTTCCGACCATAGCATCAAAAATAGTTGCACGAATCTCCATATCTTCTTGTATTATATCCGCCTTAAACAAATCGACTGCATATTTTGCAAACCCTATTTTATCCTTATCAGTAACAAAAACTGGGATTATTTCTTTTGCCTCCAATTCAGCCGGACAAAATCTAAATGTTTTTTGTGTTATTGCCAAAACAACAGAATTTTCTAATTTACATTGATGTACCGGACAAATGTCAATATTTCTAATCTGATGCTGTCTATGCCAGTAAGTTTCCCCATAAATTGAACGATCTTCTCTTACACATAAAGGACAATATCCTAGATATTTTTCCTTATCAGATCGTGGCAAAATTGTAACCGCTTTATGAGGATCATCATATTTCTTTATTTTTTCAAGTGCTTCTTTTTGCTTTTGCAATGAAAGAAATCTGGCATATTGTGGAAACATCGTATGTCCAACAATCAATGTATCAAGTGTATATAATTGTTCTATTTGTTCTTCTGCATTCTTATTCAAATGACCTATAAATTCAATACTGGGATTACCTTTTGTGCTGTATAAAAGCTGTGATATTGCTACCTTACTACTTACACACCCAGAATAAACCGCATATCGACAAAACCAGCTATACACCAATTCATCTGGGTAAATTTCCGGAAAATACAGTTTCATATGGTTATTTCCTCCACAACAAAGTATTCTCTAAAAAGTGCCACAATATCAAGACATTCATCTTTTGCCTTCTGAACCAGCTCCGATATACTACAATCACTTGTCGGTAATTTTATGCTTTCCTCCATCACATTCTTTTTTCTTTTGGTTGTTTTCTTTATCGTGGCAGCAGGACGGATATAATCATGTAAAAGTTGCATTCTCTTATCATAGGCTTGATTAAGCATAGAAATATCCAATGTTTCATGTCCTGTTAAAATTGCTAGTTCTTGCGCATCATGAATCAATGAAACAACTACAGACGTAACACCTCCAGAATGTTCATATAACCAATTCACTATTTGCGGCGTGATTTCCATATCTTTTTGAACATATTGGTATTGAAATAGCAGCCTACAAAATCCCATGAAGTATTCGTCATTATTTAAAGCATTATACTGAAGCCCTAGTGAGCGACGGGCAAGTTGAAATGCAGATTCAAGTAATGACAATGTATCAGGTGTACCTATCAGTCCAATGGATATACCTGAACTGTTGATTAGCTGGGTAAGCATTGATACAAGACCTCTACCGCCCTTTGCAGTTACGCAATTCTGTATTTCGTCAATTATCAGTAATCCAATGTGTTGTAAAGCCACTTGTGCCACAACGCCAATCAGAACATCTGTTGTCGCTCTTACTTTTAAAGCATTGCTATAATAATCTGTTTCCAAAAGTTCGTCTGATTTCCTTAGAATTTCCAGCAGCATAGATTTTACAGAAGCATCCCAGGGGCATTGCACAATTAGACACGGAATGATTCTTGTTACAGGTTTTTCTATCTCAATCATGCGATTCTTCGTGATAATTGAAATTGCTCTGTTAATCGCAGAACTCTTACCAATACCGGAACAGCCAACAATAGAAAAAGAATCTGATCCGCCGATGATTCCCCTACTTTCTTTCTGGATTATCATATTATGGTTCTGATAGGATTGCTGTACTGCTGCCCGTGTGCCTTTTTTCTGCAGTGATCTCAACAATGCCAAATATAATTTAGAATAAATCTCCACCGACATCTCCGAGGGCAAATAGATATCATATAGCGTAGAAAGTGCTATAAGTCGCTCTGTTTGGCTTTTACGTCGTACTTCTTCACTATATTCAGGTAAGTCTGTTAATCTATCATAAAGTTCTTTCCCCGAAAGCATTTCCGGCATTTTCTCAACCAGGTTAATATCATTCATTTGCTACACCTACCTTCGCCATGTAATCAACATGAGATTTTCTTTTTTCCCGTTCTTTGTTCTGTAGAATTTCGTTTAAATCACCGTTACTTCTTCTGGTGTTATTCACGATTGTTTCAATGTAGCTTGCAAGATTTATTCGTGCCTGTAAATTTTCGCCTATTGCAGAATTGACAATACTTTTTCTCTGTATCTGCATTTCCTCAATTTGCTCAAAATTTTTATTTCGGAATCGACTTTCAATCAATTCAAATTTTATATAATTCCCCTTGTCAATCAGCCACACATTCTCCGAATCTTCCGGATTATACGCCACTGTCACACTACCACCGGACAAATATTTTTCTGCAAAATCCTTGTTTTTATATCTCACATTGTTCACTATTAAGCCGGATCTTGTGAATTTCCCCGTTGTGCGTGGAAGCAACGTCAACATAAGCTGTTCTTTATCCAATGAAATCAAATTTACCCCATCCAACGATAAACCGTATCTGAATATATCGCTTGCATGTGGTGGAATTTGAACTTTCAGCATTTCTTCCGTATACGGGAAATTCTCAATTATTCGCTGTGAATTATAATAGAGAATGCACCGAATAAGAACCTTTTCAAACTGTTCCAATGTTAAACATGCGTCTTTCCGGTAATCATGCGCTCCACGTTCCTGAAAATCCGGCTCAATCACGCCTTTCCCTTTCAAATATGGGCGGAAAAGATCTTGTATTATGCTGAAAAATTTCTCTACACTGCCTTTAAGCTCCGGGCGATAAACTGGTAAATTAACCACTTTGACTCCCAGTTCTGCAATCTGTTCAAAATTCGCACTTTTATACTCTGTCCCCTGATCCGTTACTAACACACCCGGACAATATGACAAATCCCACTCCTGCTGCCCTATGTTTATTCCATGCTCCCGGCACAGCTCTTGTTTATCTGTAATTACGTTCAGCATTAGCTGTCTAAGGCTATATATACCACCTTCCCAGGATAATGAGTACCCACAACAAAGGCTGCTATATGCGTCAATACACGCTGTTAAAATCGGTCTGCCAATGATTCCACCAAATTCATTGATAAGGTATATATCGCATACAGTAGAGTCCAGCATCCCCATTCCCGGAGCATTCGCATACTCCTGAACACCATCGCCAAGTAAAGGGCGGTTGTTCCGCTGATAATTTGTAAGGCCGTTTCTGGAAATATAATATGTCTGTCTGTTTTTGCGCTTACGATAAAAATAGCGGAACTGGTTAAATGTTGGATATTTCGCCACCAATTCACCATTTCCATCACAATATTTTGCCTTTAACATCATAGTATAAGCGGTTTTAAGACTGTGTTTATGATATGAGAAATAGAACTTATTAAGTCCCCACCGCATAATCTTTTCGTCCGGTGTCAATGAGGTATCATTTTCTTTATCTTTCGGGGCTAATATTGCCACGTTCTGAAATGCAAGATAGAGACAAAGGTATTTTCGCACTGTCTGCTTGCTGATTTTTTCGTTGGTTGCAATAACAGAAATCATTTCACATTTTTTTTGCTTATCTGGCAGCAGTTGTAAAATCGGTGCAATCATTGTATATCTTTCGTATGCTTTTTTACGGCTCTCTGGACACAGAGAGTCAATCTCTGGTATTTCAACATTTGTAATAGCATATAAAGTTTCTTGAGAACACTGCTCCCACCCATCCAAGCAAGCCGTTACTTTCCATTGCGGCATTGTTCGCCGGATGCAATCAATTACAAGTATCTTACCGTCTCTCTCTTCCAATACCCGAATAACAGAGTCATTCTTGAAATATAATTTATTCTTCTGCATTGATCACCAGCCCCCAATCTGCCACACCACGTTTTGCCCAGTATTCTCTTGAAGCATTTAACAGTTTTGCATTCATTGGTTTTGTAAGTCGATTTTTATATAAGCATTCTCGCACCATTAGATCACCGCCAGTTTTAGTACACACAAAATCACTTGTGTACTCGCCTTCTGCCAGTCCTTCCAGCAAAACATTACAGCGGATTTCTTGAATATCCTGTGATTTTTCAAGTGTATCTGCATATTTACTTTGCAGCGGATCATATGTCCGACACACTTCTTTGCTTTTACTCAATGACTTCTTTTCACATCGACCTTTGTAGCCCTTTTTTCGCATAAGCGCACCTCCTGTATTTTGTTGCGATTTTCCACTCTTAAAACAATAGTTTCCCAAAAGCGTTTTCCCGAAAATGAGGATTTTGCCAAAAACAGATTTTTCATTTTCCCAAAAACATTTCTGGGATTCCCATTTTTGCTTTATTTTGGGGAAGAATTTGGGAATGCAGTAAAATCAAGGGTTTTCAGCATTCTGTATTTAGAAAAATCCCAAAAAACATTTCCCAAAACTGCATTTTGAAAAATTACTATGTCATGGGACACACCACCACATTCTCAAAAGGGGCAAATCCCACAGCCTGCCAA
>OBIM01000342.1_pt1 | contig 22532 bp, 10 predicted proteins | sample 1496191 | NCBI WGS metagenome assembly OBIM01 (sample SAMN00265067, study PRJEB22529) | human gut metagenome
CTGTATTCGCTAAAGAAGGCGAAGTGGTATGGCAATGCCGTAACTGCGGTTACATCACTGTAGGTAAAGAAGCTCCTGAAGTTTGCCCGGCATGTTTGCATCCGCAGGCTTATTTCGAGGTGAAGAAAGAAAACTATTAATCAATAGATGAATAGATAAATCTTGGATGATTTAGATAAAGAAAATGCCGCTTACAGTAATATGCAAGCGGCATTTTTCGTCACCGAAAAAACAAATTGCTATCATTTTACTCTCTCATCCTGTTTGTAGAAGGATTTGTCCTTTCTATTAATCAAAGAAAAGATGCTTCACTACGTTCTGACTATGTTTTGAACAAAGTGAATGACAGATTGGTAGGATTTACTTATTTTTCGGATAGTCTTTTGGGTATTTAAACAAGAGTTATCCAGTTATCCTTTATCTATTGATTCCGGTAATCTTTGGGAGATACACCGTATTGCTTTAAAAATTCCCGATAGAAATAAGATTTATTAGAGAATCCACATTTGAACATAATCTCGGATACGGTCAACTTGGTTGTCCTTAACAACTTGGCTGCATATTCCAGTCTAATACCTCGTACAAATTCACTCGGAGTCTTATCTATTATTTCTTTGAACTTCCGGTACAAGGTAGCTTTGCTCACTCCTACAAATTCGGCAATAGAAGAAGGGCTTAATAGCTCATCATCTATATTATTCTTTATGAAATCTGTTACATTCTGTATCAACTCTTCGTCTTCCGGATGAAGAACAATCCCGTCTTTCACTTTCACAGAAGATATGCTGGAATTGAAATAGTCCTTTAAAAGCATTTGCCTCGACAGCAGATTCTCTATGGTGGATATCACCTGCCTCGGGTGAAATGGTTTGACGATATAAGCATCCGCACCGTGATTAAAGGCATTAATTTGGTCCTCTACAGAAGCCTTTGCCGATATTCCTATGATTGGAATATAACTTGTTTTCAAATCGGATTTCAATTTATTAATCAAGCTCAAGCCGTCCATATTGGGCATGACAATATCACTTATAATAATATCAGGATGATTATGTTCTATCTCTTTCAAAGCCTCTATCCCGTCTTTTGCTTCATGTATCACATAATCGAAGAGAACATCTTTCAGCAGGTCTCTGATATTCTTTTCATCTTCCACTATCAGTATGACAGTATCTTTGCGAGGGGATAAGTGATCCTGCCCGTTCTTTTCTTTCTGCAACGAATCTTTTTCATCTGTTACAACAAGTGAATGATCGGATGGCAGAGAAGGAATCACGACTGAAAATTCAACACTTTTTCCCAGTTCACTATTTACACTTATCTGCCCGCCTAATAATTCAACCAGACTCTTTGTTAGATTTAAACCTATGCCATTGCTTACAGAGTTACCCAATTTCGGAGTATCAAATATCTTATACTTATCAAATATCTCTGCCATCTGTTGCTCGGTTAACCCCTTGCCGGAATTTCTTACGAGCAAGTATAAGGTTTTATCAGGTTCATTTTGTGATATCTCAACATGAATATATCCATAACGAGGAGTATATTTGAACGCATTCGACAGTAAATTGAATATAATTTTTTCCAAAGCATTGCGGTCGGAATAGATCTCTGACGTATCATGGGTCTCTACCTTGAAGTCTATTTTATTCTCTTTCAGGATATCCACATAATTGTTGGAAGCATATTCCATCAATGATTTTACGTCCACATTTTCAGGATGCAAATCCATATTGCTCGATTTAGTTTTACGAAACTCCATCAACTCACTAATCAGCTTCTGCATCCTTTCGGCATTATTCTTTATTATTTGGAGATATTTCTTTGTACTACCATCTAACCCGTCCTGTTCCAACAAGTGCTGTGCAGGTGTATAAATCAAAGTTAGGGGGGTAAAGAATTCATGTGCCACATTGGTGAAGAAATTGAGCCGGGATTCATAAATCTTCTGTTCATGCCGTTTCTCTACCTGGGCTATAAGAACCTGGCGGCTTAACCGTATGCGATTTTTGATAACAGACTTTGTGATGTAGAAGATAATAATGCACAATATGGCATAGATAATCAATGCAGGAACGCTAAGCCACCACGGATAACCTACTTTTATAGTTAAGCGATAAATGTTATCTCCCCATACTTTGTCGCCATTTGTGCTCTTCACTTCAAGCTGGTACTCACCCGGAGGAAGTTGGGTAAAGATAATATTCGGATTATTACCCATCCCCACCCAATCATCCGAGTGGTTTTTCAAGCGATAAGCATATTCACAGTTTTCATTATTAATAAAGTCTTTGGCTATGAAATTGAAGGTCATGAATCTTTCTTCATAGCTAAGTTTCAACACTCCTTTTCTGATTCGTTCATTAATGTCCTGTACCGTATTATATATCTTCAAACTACTTAATATAAGTGGAGGATTAAACTCGCGCAAATGTATATTTCGAGGATTGAAATAACTAAACCCGCTTACTCCTCCAAAGTACAAGAAATCACGATGATCCTTGAAGAAAGCTCCATCCGAGAATTCATCATTCTGCAATCCGTCATTCAAGGTATAATTATCTATTTTATTGTTTTTTACATTCAGGCTAGACAATCCCTGGTTGGTACTGATCCATATCTTTCCTTCGTGGTCTTTTAATATTCCATGAATTGTTTTATTATTCAATTTCTCGTCGGCATATTGTATCAGGCGAAAATCATTCTCCTCCTTTTTCAATTCGTTCAGTCCATAACTTGTTCCTATCCATATATTGGCATCATCACGCAGTAAGCACAATACATCATTATTGGTGAGTAAAATCCGACTGTCCATATCCTCCAATGATTTTATGCTGTTATCTTTCATATTGATACAGTTCAAGCCTCCGCCACGTGTGCCAAACCATAACATATTGTCTTCCGGATCGGATGTAATGGCATAAACAACATCGTTATTCAATGAGATATTCTTATCCGACGAATTATATTGCCTGAATCCTTTAACGTGATAACGACCTTGCTCTCTGGAAATATTTATTTTGATTAAACCATATCCTGATGTTCCCACCCATAAAAGAGAATCATTGTTCGTAAAATAAATGTTGTACACAGCCTTGAAAGGCGGGTATTTATCAGGTATCTCAAGCTTTTCCAGTCGCCCTGTAGCAGCATTCAATATATTGATTCCGGTTCCTTCCGTTCCGATAAAAATGTCATTCGCTTTATTTCTTCTCAAAGCATAGACAGAATTGGAAATCAACCCTTTACTCTCATTCAGATAATCTGTCAATTCTTTCGTTGCAGGATTCAACAGTTTTATTCCGCTTCCTTTTGTTCCTATCAGAATATTACCATCTTCATCTTCACAAAAACATCTCACAGGGTGACTGGTGTGAACGGTTTCAAATAAAGAGTCGTAATGATAAAGTTGAATTAATCCTTGTCCGTCCGTTCCTATCCACAATATGTTCTGACTACCGGAATAAAGAGTGAAGACTGATAACTGACTGGATAGTTCGTTCAGGTAGGTAAAAGTATTCTTTTTTAAATCATAATGAATACATCCCCCTTCTATAAAGCTGACGTACATCTTGTTCTCTGCTAAAATAACCTGCGATACAGGTTTGCTACTATCCAGCTCAATGCATTGGGAAACTGTAAAGTCGGGATTTAAAAGGAAAAGTTTGTTGTCTTTGTTTAAGATAAATCTGTCTTTCGACAGAAATATCTTATCTACAGGCGTCTGTATGTCGACTGTGCGTAAATCACTCTGTTTTCCTCCGTTAACGAGTAGATTGTAAGTCAGATGCACGGTACTTCCATTATTTAAAAGGAAAAGCATACGATCGGAATCACTCACGGAATAATCCTTTATATGACTTGCAAAGTCTGTGTTAATCGGATTAAACTCATCTTCAGAATCATTGTAGACAAAGAACCCCAGCCCCTTTATGAGGCAGATAATATCTCCTGCCGCACTCTTTCCTAAAATAAAAGACTTTTCCTGATTGGGTACTTTATTATCTGTTCTTAAATAATACCTTGTTATCTGACGGGTTCGTTTATCTAACCGATTGATTCCATTATCTGTTGCTATCCATAAACTGCCCTTACATTCGATAATCTGGCGGATAACGTTATTACTTATAGAATTCGGATTGTTTTTGCTATATCTGAATGTCGTAATTTCTCTTCCATTATATGCATTCAGTCCATCCCATGTCCCAATCCAGATTGTATGTTCTGCATCTTCCAAAATACAGTTTACTGAATTATTTGTCAGTCCGTTAACATTTGATATGTGTTTTGCCACATTAAAAGCATAAGACTTTGTGGAAGTGACAAATGCAATAATCAGAATAAAAAATAATTGTGCGTATAAGATGTTTCTCATGTAAATGAATGTTATTTATACGGTTAGGATAATAGCAAATATAAGGAATTTATTTTATTCCGCGCATATTTTCATCGGTAACGGAGGATTTATACAATTGTGGAATAGTCAATCCGAATTACAAACGATAATCTACGATTTCACCGTCAACAATCAATTTACCATGTTTCTTTGTCTTTTTAGCGGAAGCAGGAATACAAACAATAGTTACGGCATTGTCCGGGTTCAGGATAATGCTTGTTTCGCCGGTACAATTCTTCTTTATGTATTTTTTGGATACCAGATCGTACAAGTCCGTCGGTTCCGTAAAGTGTTGATTCAAAGTTACCTCTTTGGCTTCAAAATAAGGATTGAATAAAAGATAAGTAGGATGTTTTCTTGTGGAATAAAAGTCTGTGGCATTACAATCCAATTGAAGAATACATTCCACATTAGTAGTATCTACAATAGAGGCTAGCATACCCACCCAGGCCGAGCCATACAAGCAAATATCTGTAGCTGAAGACATGGTTTTTACTTGATCCCCAATAGCATAGGGACCCTCATCGGACAATAATCCCTGGAACGGTTCAAAGTGATTGCCATGATACAAGTCCTTCCTCAATCCTTCATAACAAATGACGTGTTGAGGATCACCTTCCCAGATAGAACTCGACTGACGGTTGCGGGGGTGCTCGTCTGCATAAAATAAGCGGCAGGCGTTTGCCAGGTTCAGCATCCACTTGCCTATTGTGGAAGCATAAGCCGGGTTGTATTTTACAATTGGGACAAGTGCGGCAGCTTGTGAAAAGGTGTTCATGGCAAAAGCATATTGTTCATCCTTTTTTTGTCCTACCAATCCGTGTACGTCGTATTTGTTCCAACGCTCACACATCACTCCCCATCCGTCACGGTCTGAATTATTACCGTCGAAGCACCAGTTCAGCATTTTCAGCTCATCATAAGTAGTTCCAAGTTCCGCATTCATGCGCACTGCCAGATAAGCCCCATAGGGCATCATTATCTCATAGAAAGTACCTTCTTTCTGGGGACGGTTTTGCAAGAATGCCATGCATTGGTGTGTAGCATTCAGATACTTTTTATCTCCGTATTTAATCCAGGAGATGTATTGCAACCAAGCAAGTCCTGCGGCTGCATCCGGTTCACGCCATACTTTATTATAGTACCCTTTACGGTTCTTAAAGTTGAAGGCGGTGAAGTTGAAGTCCGGATATTCTCTACCTTCACTCAAGTCTTGGATAGCAGCATACCAATTGTCGACAGTGATTTTCATCGGCTCCTGCATCTCTGTTTTTTGAGGATATAAATCTACCAGCATTGAATAAGCCATTGCCGGCCATATCTCATACCAGAAACTTTCTCCGGCTTTCCTGTCGAGTCCGTTCAATATAAGATTGGTTCCATTCTTCTTGTTGAAGAATTGCCGTATCATTGATACATAATCTTTTCCGTCATCATTGCTTTTGTCTACTCCTATCAGACTTGCACTAATGAGTGAACCCATAGTGGGAAGAGATTCATAAGAATTTCCTCCTAACCGTCTTTTATCTACGTAGCTTGGAAGTCCGAAAGTACGGAATGGAAAGTTTATTTGCGAATCGTCCCACCAGATAAGAGGTAAGTTCTGTCCTTTGGCGTTGAAATCGTAAAATAGTCTGTCCTGTTTCGTGGCTATATCTTTCCAGTTTTTCATTTTATAGGGGAAAGGTATATTGGGCATATACTGTACTAAGCGGATCTCTTTTTGTTCTATCGGCTTTTGTGCCGGCAGGTTGTTGAGAAAGAAAAAACCTGCTACGAGAAATAATAATGTCTTTTTCATGGTCAGTTGGTTGTTAAAAAAGGGCGGATTATAAAATCCGCCCCCTCATTTTATTCATATTAAAAACCCGGATTTTGGGAAAGAATATTGTTGCTCTTATCCCTTTCACCTTGCGGTATCGGAAACAGATAATCTCTGTCGTCTCTAAAATTGGCACCTTTCGATGTATTATATTTGGTTGCATAAGCACGCATAACGGTTCCGAAACGTTTTTGTCTCATCAGGTCATCCCGTCTCCATCCTTCCATTGCCAATTCACAACGGCGTTCCTTCCAGATGATTTCTTTCAGACGCTCTTGGTCGGTTTCTGTTATGTCGGGCAGTGTATTAGTTGTTGTAGCAGGGATATACGCCTGTTGATCTCTTCTCGGATCTATCGGATTAGTTTTGCGGGCTCTTTCTCTTACATCATTCAGGTAAGGAAGTGCAAGCCCTGGTTTTCCATTTTCGTTTAATACTTCGGCATACATCAAGAGAACATCGGAATAACGGATCAAACGAATGTTGTAACTAATCATCCAGACGTTGAAACCTGTTTTTTCTACTGCTGGCACAGTCATCTTGTAATCATGATAACCGCTTGGAGATTCAGCATTGTCCTGCGCTTCAGTATCACCTTTATATCTATCACCAGTTTGTGTGAATACGTAAGTAATACGCGGGTCATCTGCGTCAAAGGCATCATGGAGATCTTGGGTCGGTACGTGAAATCCATATCCCTGATAACCGGAGATGCGTCTGCTTGTGAAGAAGTGAGGGACATTGGTACCTGTGGCTATGTTTTTGTCATATACTTTGTTGGCAATCTCAAATACTGATTCCGAACTGTTTTCATATTCAGTGCGCCAGTTCATGCCGTAATCACTCAACAATGTATAGTCTTTGTCCACTTCAATAATATCATGAAGTACCGTTTCGGCAGAGGCAAAATCACCTTTGAACATGTATGTTTTAGCAAGCATTGTTTTAGCAAAGCCACGTGTTGCACGATAAGCATCATCTTCAGAGTAATCTCCTTTTGCAGGAAGTGCGGAGGCATCGGTTAAATCATTCACAATACATTCATATACCTTCTCCAATGGGGAACGGGGTATTTGCAGTATTTCAGCGGGTTGCATTGGTGTAGTGATTAAAGGCACTTCTCCGAATGTAGTGACCAGGCAATAATACCCGAATGCTCTCAATGCTTTTGCCTCGTTTGCATAACGTTTCAATAGTTTTTCGTTTCCTATTGCATCAGGAGCATAATAAATCACATCGTTACAGCGATTGATTAATCTGTACAGAATCTCCCAACGACGTCCTACTTCACCATTGGTTGTGTAGATCGTAAAGTCGGACAAGTCGCGTACTTCGGCACGGTCACCGTCATTTCCTCCTCCTTTTAGAGCATCATCGGTGCTGCAATCACCCACAAAATAATGATTTAATGCATATTCATTCCAAGTTGTACGTAATTGAAGATAAGCTCCAGTCAAGGCTTGTTCAATATCGCTTTCCTTCTGATAATAATTATCGCTTGTGGTTTTACCATAACTTGGTTCGTCGAGAGAGCAGCTATACAACCCCACTCCGGCAAGAGCCCAGCATATTATAAATAATATTTTTCTCATAATGTAATGTCTTTTTAGCTAGATTTAAAATTGCAAATTAACTCCAAAAGTGAATGTACGTGAAGACGGATAACGTGTAGTATCCACTCCCATATCCAATGGGTTATTGATACCCAGTTCCGGATCAAGTCCGGAATAACCGGTTAAAGTAAATATATTCTGACCGCTCACATAGAATCTGCAACTTGAAAACAGTTTGCTCTTCTGGCAAATGTGACTCGGCAGTGTATAACCTATTTGCATATTCTGCAAACGCAGGTAAGAACCATTCTCCACATAGAAAGAAGAACCTCTCATATTATTGTTAGAATCAGAGTTAGTTATACGTGGATATACAGCATCCAAATCCCCGTCTTTTGTCCATGCTTTTGTGTAAGCATCAGCCAACGCATTCTGGCGTCCTGCTGAAGCGAGGCTTCCTTTAGCAACATTCCAGATATCATTTCCAATAGTTCCCTGGAATGCCATACTTACATCAAAGTTCTTATAACTAAATCCTAAGTTGAAACCATAAATGAGGTCCGGATTAGGATCACCGATAAAAGTACGGTCATCATCATCATTCAATTCACCTGATTCTCCTAATTTGGCAAACTTAAAATCACCCGGTTGTGCATTAGGCTGAATCTTGGTACCATTCTTATCCACATAATTGTCTATCTCTTCCTGATTCTGGAATATTCCTATTTGTTTGTACCCCCAGAAACGTCCGATAGGACCTCCTACATACGTACGGCTGGTATTTCCACTCAAATATTCCGATGTAAGTTTGGTTACCTCTGTCTTATAAGTAGACATGTTCAGCCCTACATTGTAATTAAAGTCTTTTCCTATCTGGTTACGGTAGTTGACTACTATTTCGAAACCGGTATTCTTCAAGTCTCCTGCATTGAAGAAGGGGCTGTTAGGGAAGGCGCCAAAAGAAGGAATAGGCATATTCAGCAACATGTCACTTGTTTTCTTTACATAAAAGTCCATACTTACATCAAGGCTGTTTTTAAAGAAAGACATATCTAAACCGACATTGGTTTGCTGGCTGGTTTCCCATTTAATATCTGCATTTCCCACATAAGTCGGGACGTAACCTTGTGAGTACCCGTTTCCAAAGTACCATTGATTTTCATTATTGGTACCAATCAACGTAAGAGGTGCGTCTCTGTCGATTCGTTGGTTACCATTCTGTCCCCAACCTACACGCAGTTTTAAATTGGAAATTGTATTTTCAATATTCAGGTTCTTAAAGAATTCTTCATTGCTCACTCTCCAACCTAATGAAACTGATGGGAAATAGCCCCAACGGTTACGTTTGGCAAATCTTGAAGAACCGTCGGCACGGAAATTGACTGTAGCAAGGTATCTGTCATCATATACATAGTTGATACGTCCCAGGTATGACAACATAGAAGATGTTTCTTTACCTCCCGAGGTGTTATCTCCGGCTGTTTGTGCATCAAGTATCTGATAGATTTCATCGTTACCTAAAGCCTTTCTCTTAAATGCATTAATGCCTTCGCTGCTGTTCTTCTCATAAGTCATGGCAACCATTGCATCCAGTTTATGCCTGCCTATTGTCGTGTTGTAGTTAAGGCGTTGTTCCACCTGATAATTAGAAGTAACAGCGCTATTATTATTCAATTGAGTTTCTTTATTATATTTACTTTCCTGATTCGCTAAGTTATCTTCCGAAAAAGTAGACGAATAGACAGGACGGAAGTCTTTGAAAGTATCATGGTATCTTTCGAAACTATACTGTACCCGATAGCTCAATCCTTTATACAATTTGATTTGGGCAAACACATTACCAAATACATTGAATATGTCATTGTATCTATTAGGAAGTTCGAGCATGGCTACCGGATTAGGGTCGTAAGACCACTCGGTAGGCGCATATTTGTTATATTCGTAATTTTCAGAAGACGGATCTACCAACGGGCTGATAACAGGGGTAAAAGGATCAGCTTTTTGAATGAAATCGAATGAAGGAATTGCTCCTGCGTCACGTTTTCTTATCTTTGCCAGATTGACATTGGCGCCAACAGTGATAAATTTGTTAATATCATATTCAAGATTCGCCTTAAGTGAAAGTCTCTTGAATTCAGTAGTGATAATCGCACCCTGATCGTCTACATATCCTAAACTTAAAGAAGATCTCGAATTATCTGTCCCCTTACGGATGCTTAGATTATAGTTCTGGTTGAAAGCTGTACGGGTTACTTCATTCCACCAGTTGGTATTATAGCCTTTCTGATACTGATTGGTAAACTTATCCTTCATTGAGTTTTGAAAGCTTGCATCGTTTTCATACGCTTTCATGATGAAGTTGTAATATTGGTCGCTGTTCATCATGTTCAATGCTTTATAACTGTTTTTTACACCTACATAAGCATCCAATGTTACGGTCGTTTCACCTTTCACCCCTCCCTTGGTAGTAATGAGGATTACTCCATTAGAACCTCTCGAACCATAGATAGCGCAGGCTGAAGCATCTTTTAATACTTCCATACGTTCAATATCAGATGGATTCAGGCTGCTGATGTTATCCATGAACTGTCCATCAACTACATACAATGGGTTGTTGTCATTGACGGTCCCTAAACCTCTCACTCGGATCACTGCATCCGATCCCGGCTGGCCGGAACTGGCGGCAACAAATACGCCGGCTGCCTTACCTGTAAGTAGTTCGGATGCATTGGACACTGCATAGTTCTTAATATCTTTACTACTTATAGAAGCCAAAGCACCGGTAAGGTCACTCTTTCTTTGAGTACCGTAACCAATAACCACAACCTCATCCAATTCATTATCGGACACTAGATTTACATTGTACGTTCCGCTATTTGTTACGTTTACAATTTCAGTTTTAAAACCTACATACGAGAATGAAACTTTATTTGACGATACTTTTAATGTATATTTACCGTCAAAATCAGTGATAGTACCATTGGTCGTTCCCACTTCAAGAACAGAAACTCCAATTAAAGCCTCTCCGGTATTACTGTCGTATACCACACCCGAAATACTCTTGGTTTGCTGTGCAAAGACATTTGTGCAAACAGCAAGAATAAGAATGAATAATAAATGCTTACTCATAGTTTATACACTTAGATTTAATTATATGAAATGATATTTTGTTTATTCGCAATAATCTTACCATCTTTCAGTTCTAATTCTGTTCCGGCGGGAAGTTCCACAATTACTCTTGCGTCGTTGGCCGGGATCTCAACGGAGCCATTTGTCTTTATATTTTTTGCTATATATTCTTTGGCAACAATATCAAACAAATCGCATGGTTGGGTAGCTTGATAAGTAATGGTTTTGGTCTCTTTATGAGGGTTATAATAGAGATAGACCGGATAAGGTTTCTCTGTATAGAAGTCTGTGACATTACAATCCAGCCGGAGGATACCCTCCACATTCGTTTGACAAACAATGGCCCCTAAAATACCAACAGGAGAAGAACTGTAAACGCTGAACATGCTCTCCGTCGGATTACCTTTTATCCATTTGGGACCATCGCCGATTGCAACCGGACTAACCCCTTTTAATGATGCTTTTCCATAGTCATCCGTTTTTCGTAAACCTTCATAAGAAACATTATCATAAGTAATGTCCTTCAATTCCGGAGCCCATTGATGTGTTTCATCTATTTCTCCCGGATAGAACAAACGACATGCACTTGCATTGTTCAACATCCACTTGCCGATAGCTTTTGCATATTGAGGCTGATATTTCACCATCGGAATGAAGGGCCAGGCGGGTTTGATACTGTTCATAAGGAATGCATATCCTCCGCCGTCTGTGATACTTCCTTGCAGACCACTTACATCATAATCACCCCATTTTCCTACAATAATTCCCCAACCGGTTCTTCCTGCAGGGCTTTTACATCCGTCAAATACCCAATCAAGAAGTTTGGCTACATCATAGTTAGCCCCCTCTACTGCATTCAAATAGGCTGCCGTATACACTCCGAGTGGTAAAAGAGCCTCGTAAAAACGGCTTTCTTTCTGGGCAAGCAGGGCTTCGATGGCACTTTTACTATGTTGCAGATAACGTGGATCACCAAACTTATGATAAGCACACAACAATACATAAGCATGCCCACCGGCGGCGTCTTGTTGCAATGGAATATTATTAACCATTCCTTTCATTTGTGCATAGTCAAAATAAGAATAGTCGTAATTTCCATTCAATACAGAATCTGCTTTAACAAACTGCTCCGCAATACTTTTTTGTATCTTCTCTGCCCCGTCTACATTGGGGAAAACATCGCAAATAGCATAATATAAGGCATTGGGTAATACATCATACCACCAGTCGCGGCCATAGCCTCCTCCTAAAAGGGCTACTGACGGAGTCGTATTGTTCATGACTATATTCCAGCCGTTATCAGAATTGAAATAATTCTGCACCATTTTTACATAGTTATATCCGTCTTGATTCGTCTTGTCAATCCCTACAAGGCCGGCACCAAGAATAGCTGCCAATGAGTTCAGACTTTCATGGAACTCTCCGTTATTGGCATTCTTTCCCTGACGAATATCTTTAATGGCAGTATATAAGCCAAATGTAGTCTGGTCCATATTTCTGCGGGCGTCATCTAACCAGATTAATGGTCCGACTTCGCTTTTATTATTCCAGTCAAAGATAAACTGGTCATACTTTTGGGCTTTTTGTTTCCAGTCCAGCATTTTATAAGTTTCAGGCATATCAGGCATAGAGTCTACCCTATGGATGGAAACCTGCTTTACCTTTTCACCAAAGTTATTTCCGTTGCCCGAGCAAGATGCCAGGAGACAAACGGTCATAAGTACAAAAACACCTTTACTTGTCATTTTCATGTTCAATAGTATCAGTTTGATTAGTAATATTCTTAGCTAAAGGATATGCCGCTAATTGTAATCCGGCAACAATCACCAGCGCATATTTCAATGCAAAATCCTGCGATACACAATAAGCAAGGAAGATAAACAGTAGTAAACCGAAAGCTCTTCCAAGGAAAAGGCCGAACTCATGGCTTAGGATATATGCATATTCGTTTCTATTCTCAATCTTTGCAACTGCATCAATTGTTCTCATCATAATGGGGAAGTAAGCCAGGTCGAATAAAGGCTGGAATATCACTTTGCAAAGGACGAAAAGGATCACTCCTGTAGCAGAGAAGAGAATACCGTTGAATAGTGTACCGACAAAGAATACGATTAATCCTCCTACAAAGATTTTCAAACGGTCTTGCGGGCGGGCCATACGTCCTAATACATACACCAGGACAGCGGTCAGTGCCCCGCTAACTCCCTGAATCAGTCCTAACGCTCCTTCATCTCCTACCAGCTTCAATACCAATATAGCCGGTGCCGTTACTAAAAAACCTTGAACCATTCCTTTCAATGCGGCTAGCCACAGCATCTTTTTCCAAAGTATGTTGAAGCGGAAATAGAGGAAGTTCGTTTCTTTGGGGTTCTCGAATTTACCTTTCCACAGTGTCATGCAGGCGATAACGGTAATGACTACTGCTGCCATCGTAACTACACAGTAAGAGGTATTGATATTGAAGAGGAATCCGAAAACTTCTTTTCCATCTATCTGGCTGATAAATGCGCCTATAATTAAAGGAACACCGATGGAGGTAATAGAAAAGAAGAAAGACTCTAGTCCGAAGAAATAGTTACGGCTGTTGTCGTTGGTATTATAGAGAGCCAGCAGGTATCGGTTGGTCCAAAAGAAACCAGAAGCTGCTCCCATTAAAAAGCCGGCCAGACCAAGTTCGATGAAGCCAAGTGACTTGATGGTCATCATACCGAACATGGAAATGCCACTTACCAGGATTCCTACCGAATAAAGTGTCTTCACACTGTATTTCTTTAGCAGATAGCCGTTAACAAGAGAGGTAGTAATGATGCCTATATACATTGCCAGCTGATAAAAAGCAACCATCACGGGGTCACTCGTGTTTCTCATGATATAGGCTCCCACAAAGATTTCTACTATCGGTAGTACCAATGCATAAAGCATATTGGTAACCAACAGTGTTCTCATGTTAGGTTCCTGTTGCTTAAAGAACAGATATTCTTTTTTCAGTTTATTCATTACTTCTTTTGTGTCTGTTTTAATACGTTTAATATCTCTGAAATGGAAAGCTCTGCCTTGCAAATCACTTCATCGCTTGCTCCATAATACATGGTTATCGTATCGCCGTCCACAAAATGACCATTAGTGAAAACTACATTTCCGAAGAAACCTGTTTGCTCATAAGCTGCGATAGGTTCCATGATCGGTTCTTCGCTTCTTGCAATCACTTTCGACGGGTCATTTAAATCGAGCAATAAAGCCCCCAAGCAATAACGGTGATTAAAATCGGCTCCATGATAAATCTCCAGCCAGCCTTTTTCTGTCTTTATTGGAGCTGCCCCTGCCCCTACACGTGCGCAATCCCACATTCCGTCACGAGTGGTTGCCACACATTTGTGGTTTCCCCAATGCAAGCGGTCGGGCGATTCTGCCAACCATATATAATTGCCGCCAAGTTCGGGACTGCTTGGGCGATGAAGAGCGAAATACTTGTCGCCTATCTTCTGTTCGAATAATGCACAATCTTTATTATGCGGTGGGAATATCATCCCATGCCGTGTATAGTTTTTCCAATCATTGGTGTGAATCAGTCCAACCCCTACAGCTACCGACGATACTTCTGTGAAAGTAAGGTAAAAACCATCTTCGGTTGTTGCAACACGGCAATCCTCAATGCCGAATGCTTCCAGCTCTCCTTTTCCGAAAATAGGTGGAAATTCCGGTTCGTCTTTGAAGTGAATACCGTCGGTACTTGAAACCAATCGTAAGTAAGACATCGTGGTCAGATAATTCTTTCCTTTGTAACCGATAACGCGTGGGTCTGAAGCATCCAAATCGGGATCATTCTTTAAAAACGAAACCACTTCTATTTTTCCTTGTTCATTGTATATAGGAAAACTGATAATTCCTTCTTTCTGAATAGGTCTTTCTGCGACGCGCAAAAGTAACCAAATTTTGCCTTGATATTTGAAAACTCCGGGATTTAACAAACATGTAATTTCCATTCCGTTGATTCCCGCTTTTAAATCTTTTGGAGCCAGTAGGGGATTCTGCTCACATCTTTTGGCTATATCCATAATATTTCGATTAGTGATTATTTCTGTGAGCAAAAGTATGAGATGAGAGACAGGAAAGCGTTTACTATATTCTCAAAGAGGTGTACACATGCTCAAGAACATGTTTTTAAGAAGATGAAATTGGGAATGATTTTAGAAGAGACAGAGATGTTCATGTTTGTATACTGCTATTGTGTAAGTGGTTGATTTACAGTTTGATATTTGGTTTCATTAAGTGCATTATATTCTCATAAGTGTATAGTATAGTTTCTTTGAGGAGTGAAAAAGAAGCACATAAAGATAAAAAATAAGAGGCCAAACTCAAAAATAAAATTTGAGAAGGCCTCTTGTTTTTTCTTTTTAATAAGAATAATATTGTAAATCCTATTTCTTCACATGCGGATAATCAATCGTATAATGCAGTCCGCGGCTTTCCTTACGCTCCATTGCTTGGCGCATAATCAGATAACCCACATTCACCATATTACGCAATTCGCAAATCTCTCTGGACGCTACACTGCGTTTGAACAGGCTTTCAGTCTCTTCGTAGATAATATCGAGTCGGTCCCAAGCACGTTTCAGACGGAGGTCACTGCGGACGATGCCTACGTATGTACTCATAATTTGATTCACTTCCTTCATACTTTGCGTAATGAGCACCATTTCTTCCGGAGAGCGGGTTCCTTCGTCATTCCATTCGGGAATATCTTCATTATAAGAATACTGATCGACCGTTTGCAGACTGTGCTTGGCGGCAGCGTCGGCATATACCACTGCTTCTATCAATGAGTTTGAAGCCAGACGGTTTCCACCATGCAATCCGGTGCACGAACATTCTCCCACGGCATAAAGACGTTCGATGGAAGATTGTCCGTCCAGGTCGACAAGAATACCTCCGCAGAGATAGTGGGCGGCCGGGGCTACCGGGATATAATCTTTCGTGATGTCGATGCCTAGGCTAAGACACTTTTCGTAAATATTGGGGAAATGTTTCTTTGTTTCTTCGGGATCTTTATGGGTAACATCCAGGTATACATGGTCGTCCCCACGATTCTTCATTTCGTTGTCGATGGCACGTGCCACGATGTCGCGGGGAGCCAGAGAAAGACGTGAGTCGTATTTCTGCATGAACTCTTTGCCGTCCATTGTACGCAGTACACCTCCGTAGCCGCGCATCGCTTCCGTTATCAGAAAAGAAGGGCGATCTCCCGGGTGATACAAGGCAGTAGGGTGGAACTGCACAAACTCCATATCCTTCACCGTACCTTTGGCGCGATAAACCATAGCGATACCGTCTCCGGTAGCGACTAGCGGGTTAGTGGTTGTTTTATAAACGGCCCCTACTCCACCGGTAGCCATCAACGTCACTTTGGCAAGATACGTATCTACTTTTCCCGTTTTGGGGTCGAGGATATAGGCACCATAGCATTTAATGTCCGGTGTCTGGCGGGTGACAGTCACGCCCAGATGATGCTGTGTCAGGATTTCGACGGCAAACTGGTTCTCGATCACTTCGATATTCGGATGGCGTTGTACGGCTTTAATCAGGCTGTCCTGAATTTCTGCTCCCGTATTATCTTTATGGTGAAGAATACGGAACTCCGAGTGTCCGCCTTCGCGGTGCAAGTCAAATTCGCCTTTCTCGTTCTTGTCAAAGTCCACTCCCCACTTAATCAGTTCTTCAATTTGTGCGGGAGCTTCGCGCACTACTTTTTCTACTGCGGCACGGTTGCTGATCCAGTCGCCTGCAATCATCGTATCTTCGATGTGCTTGTCGAAATTATCCACCAGAAGGTTAGTGACGGAGGCTACACCTCCCTGGGCGAAGTACGTATTGGCTTCTTCCAGCCCACTTTTACAGATAAGGGCAACTGTACCTTTATGCGCTACTTTTAGTGCGAAACTCATACCGGCAATTCCGGAACCGATAACGAGGAAATCGAATTTTCTTACCATAAGACTATTATTAGACCTTGCAAAATTACCATAAAAAAGTGAGAAATGGAAAAATAGAAGAGTAGAATTGTTGAGACCGGCATCTTTGTAAAACGGGATGAAATCATTTGTATAATGAATGAGAGAGGGCACTATATATCAGTACCCTCTCTTTCTTGCAAAAAATGTCTATTATAAAATCTCACGACTTTATGAATAGTTTCTTAACTATGTGCTATTCAATTATGTAAACTTTACCAATTAGGATTCTGATGCCCCTCCAAAGCCGGATTCAATTCGATGGCTGACAATGGAATGGGGCGAAGGTAGAACTTTTCGGTGATTTGTCCGGCAGAGATGTCCGGATTATGTTCTTCCGCATATTCTGCCAACTTGCCTGTGCGGGCGAGGTCTGTCCAGCGACAGTTTTCACCTGCCAATTCGCGAGCCCGTTCGTTCAGGATATAATCAATGCTCATATCCGCTTCTACGGCGGGAGTTGCTTTTGCCCGGTTGCGAACAATGTTGATGTAGGTAACGGCGTTTCCTTTGTCATTTGCTTTGATGCAGGCTTCCGCTGCTATCAGATTAGTCTCTCCGAGGCGAGCCAAATAAATGTCACGCATCGATGAAGTCTGTGAGAAAACCTTCTTTCCATTATCTGTATCGTCAAACTTGCGGAAAGAAGCTACGCCATATACGTCTTCCTTCATTTTGGACTCATAAGTAGTCTTGTTATTACCGATATTGTTGCCTTCGGGAAGCATCTCTACGATGGTGGCATCGGCACGGCTGGGAAGTGTGTTTTTCCAAGTGTTTACGTTAGCGATTTCCCAAGACGGACAATAGTAATAAGTAACCGGACTTACGTCTTTCTTTTCTGCATCATAATAATCCCAGTAGCTTTGGCGGAGTTCGGTCATAAAAGTTGTTTCATAACGTTCGTCTTGCGCCGGATTGCTAGTGTTGGCTGCGAACACTTCATGCATCCGCAAGGTCGGAGTCAGGGTAGAAGAGGTATATTTGTGTCCTTTCTCTTGTCCGTCTAGATAAGAACAGAAATGAGCTTGTTGTTTGTTACCATCCGTGTTTTTATCCACAGTTTTTGTATCATATCCTACGTAGAACAATACTTCTTCATTGCCTTCGCCCGCATTGCTGAACAAGGTGGCGAACGGAGTGCTTAGCGTTTGTCCGGCACCAGCTGCCTTGGCCGCGTCTACGGCCGCTTTGAAGTCATTATTGCTGTTTGTCAGGTATCCTTTGCACAGATAGGCTTTGGCTAGATAGTGGTTGGCTGCCCGTTGGTTAAAACTCCCGTCGGTTGCTTTCGCTGCCAAGGCGGATGAAGAGCTTAGTGCCTTCAGTTCATCGATGACAAAGTCGTAAACACCTTCGGTCGTTGCGCGTTCTACGCTGGTCAGTAAGCCTGAAGTACGTTCTGTAATTAAAGGGACGCCTCCGAATTGCTGCGCCAGATTGAGATAGTAGAGGGCGCGCAAACCGCGGGCTTCCGCCACTTTGCCTGCTCTGGAAGCATCATCACTGCCCCAGTAGATGACTTCGTTTGCTAAAGCGATGGCTTTATAATGGTTTTCGTAGAAGGTTTTGACATCTCCGTCTGCACTGGAGAAAGACATTCCGTACAATGCGCAGTTCGCTACGCTGCTACGCCCGCTTGCAAAGAGGTCGGTACCGCCTTCAAATAGCCATGGATCACCTCCATAGATTGTTCTTAGCGAACTATACGCTGCGTTAGACAAACTGCCGAAACCTTTGTCTGTTCCATAGTAATCGGCTCCCGGTACGTCTGATTTTAAATCCTGTTCGAGGAAATCAGAGCATCCGGTCAGTGCGGCGAAAGAAAATGCGGCCGCCAGTAAATATATCTTTTTCATGATTATTCGTATTTAGCTGTTAGAATTTGACGTTAATACCTACTTGGTAAGCGATAGAGCTTGGTCCGCCCGTACCATCGGAGATGTCAGCGTCAGCCCATTCGGGGTCGAAACCTTTGTAGTCAGTGAAAGTGAACGGGTTCAGCACGTTGGCATAGATGCGCAGGTTTTCTATTCCGATCTTTCTAATCAGATTCTTGGAGAACGTATATCCCAAGGTGATGTTCTTGATTTTCCAATAAGAAGCGTCTACATAGTTGTTGGACTTGAACTCGGTGTTCTTTCCTGTGTACCAGCCATTACCGCCGCCGTGATTATATTTGGCATCATTAAACGGATAAGGATAAGAGCCCGCGATAGAGTGATCGGCTACGATTGTTCTGTCGGAGGTCAGCGAAGCCGTGTTGCTACCGTCCCAAGTGTAGTTGAAGATAGGAGCACCTTCAGGAATGTAGAAGTCCATTTTCAACTTCGTACGTCCGCGGTCGGAATAGTCGGTAAATTCCTGCATGAACGGGCTGTAGAGGGTGTGTCCCTGCTTCGTGTTGATGCTCATGGAGAAATCCCAGTTCTTCCATGAAAGCGAGGTAGACAAAGTTCCCGTCCATTTCGGCAGAGCCTGACCGATGATCTGGCGGTCTTCATCGCTGATTTTACCGTCATTGTTGATGTCTTCGTAAGTCATGCAACCTTCGAAGTAGCCATACCATTCGCTTTTGCTTTTGGTTACACCGTCAATGGTCACTTTCTCGTTGGCAGTGGCTTGTGTGCAGATACCGGTTTGTTTCAGGTCGTATGCCACATCGATGGGCTGACCGATGAACCATCTTTCGGAGCGCATATCTTCTTTTTTGCCTTGCAATTCGAGGATTTCGTTCTTGTTCTTGGCAAAGGTTGCCGTTACGTCCCAATAGAAGTCTTTGGTTTGGAACAGTACGCCTTTCAGCATCAGTTCAATACCGCGGTTGCGTACCTTACCTACGTTGGCGGTCATTTCACCATTGGGAGTGCCTTGCTCAAGCAGCAGTTTCATATCCATCAACAAGTCTTGTGACTTTCTGTCGTACCAGTCTACTGTACCGGAGATTCTTCCGTTCAAGAAGCCAAAATCCAAACCGATATTGAATTCGTTGGTTTTCTCCCATGTAAGTAATTCGTTGACAACAGACGGTCCATAGCCTTTTCCGAAGCTGGAATAATAGAGCTGATTGGCGAGGAACATGGTCTCGTAATTGCCTACAGAAGCGTTGTTACCTGTCACACCATAGCTGGCGCGCAATTTCAGGTTGCTCACCCAAGGGGCTTTTTCCTTGATAAAATTTTCTTCACTGACACGCCAAGCTAAAGCGGCTGACGGGAACATGCCCCATTTGTGACCCTCTTGAAATTTGGAAGAACCATCCCAACGGGTGGAGAGAGTAGCAAGGTATTTTCCTTTATAGGTATAGTTCAGACGAAGGGCATAAGAAAGCATCGTTGCTTTTCCATACGAACTGGAAACGCCGCTGTAGTCGGCAGCCGAGCCAAGATTATACCATAAGGTTTCCGGAGAGACGTTGTTTCCGGTGAGTGCGTATTTTTCGGCTTCGGTGCTGTATACACTCATCAATGCCATTGCGTTCAGGCTATGGTCTTCGCGGAAAGTCTTTATATAGTTCACTTGTGTATCCCAGGTATACCCGAAACTTTCGTTACGTGTTACACTGGCTTTGGCTTCTCCGTCAGGTGTGTCGGTTGCATTGTAAGTCTTTGATTGTTCGGATGACAATCCCCCATAATATTCGCCTCTGCGGCGTGTGGAGAATGTCGGGGAGAAAGTGGTTTTGATAATCACGTCGTCAATGGGTTTGTACTGTGCGTACATCGTTGCCAGTACGCGATAACCTTTTGTCTTGTCGCTGGAGTTCATGGAGTCAATCAGCGGAGACACGGAAGAAGAGAAGCCTGCGGGGAAAGTCAGACTGGAAGCTTGTCCCGGACGCAAGTCTTTGCCCGGTTGGTAGTTCACCTCGCCTGTCTCTGTGTTGTAAGGCAACCAATATCCATTGGCGCGGAATGATTCTTGTACGGCGCGTTTTGATCCATAGTCATAGTTGAATACAGCAACATTGGCTGTAGCGCCTACGGATATCTTTTTGTTAATTTTCCCGTCAACGGCCAATTTGAGGTTGTAGCGTTGCAATTCGTCGCCCATCACGCCGTCTTCCTGCTGATAGCCCAGTCCGATGCGGTAAGATACTTTCTGTCCGGCACCGGCCACTTGTAAGAAATGGTTCTGCTGCGTTCCGTCTTGCAGCATCAAGTCTTTCCAGTCCGTGAAGTCACGATTCAGGAATTGGTCGCGCATCTTGGTGGAGATATCGTTGTTCTTATCATTCCATACCGACTTCAAGTTTCCGGAGGTCATTTCCAAGGGCAACCGTCCGTTGGTGATGGTGGCATTCTTGACCGGAGTGGCATATTTCATATAACGATAATCCATCCATTCTACGTCGTCCATAAAGTCCGGCATACGAGCCACGGTCTTATAACCGGCGTAGCCGTCGTAAGTGACGGTTACTTTCGTGTCATATCCTGTTTGGGCTTGCTTGGTCGTTACAATCACAACGCCATTCGTGGCGCGTGAACCATAGATTGCCGTAGAAGAGGCATCTTTCAGGATGTCTATCTTTTCAATGTCGGAAGGGTTCAGAAAATTGATGTCGTCCGTGATGACTCCGTCTACAACGAACAGCGGTTTGGTGCTGCTTCCCAACGTACTTTTACCACGGATAGCGATGTTGAAACTCTCGCCTACACGACTGGAAGATTGGGAGATGTCGACACCTGCCACTTGTCCTTGAAGAGACTCCATTACAGTCGTGGCACCTTTGCCTGCCAGCTTCTTATTATCTACACTACCGATGGAACCGGTCAAGTCAGATTTCTTCTGAACGCCATAGCCCACAACCACTACCTCATCCAATGATTGCGCATCTTCTTTCAGCGTGATTTTAACGTTGCTCTGATTGCCTATGGAGACAGTCTGCGAGATGTAACCGATAAATGAAACTTTGATTTTCGCATTGGGCTGTACGCCTTGGAGTTTGAAATTACCGTCAATGTCGGTGATTATACCATTCGTGGTTCCTACTTCCAATACATTTGCGCCTATCACCGGTTCGCCTGTACCGTCTATAACAGTACCTGTAACTTGGCGGCCTTGTGCAAAAGCGACTAAACACAACATACTCAAAGATAGAGTAGCTAATGCCCTTTTGGCAAGTCTTTTTAAATCCATAAGATTGTTTTTTATAGTTGATTTAATTAATGATTGGGTTAACATCGAATAAACGGTGTTTTCCGTGTTATAGTGTTTGCAAAATTAGGTTTTAAGATATGTGCGCATGGGTAATTTTTTGTATTTCTATGGGAAAAATTGGTTTTTTGTCGATAAATTGCGGATAAACGTCGGTTAGGGGTATATGTTAAGTAGAAGAAAACAGCGAAATAACTCACTTCGTTGTACTTTTCGTTGTCACTAATTCATAAAATTGCTACCTTGCGGGCTAAAATCTGACAAAATGAATCGAATTTTCCATGCCCGCATCGTCTGGTACCAGTATTTCCTATTGGTGGTGCTTACTGTGAATGCCATCGGCGCACTGTGGTGTAAATATATCCTAGTAGCGGTACTGTTCATGCTGATGCTGATTGTAGTAATCGAGCAGATTATACACACTACTTATACATTGACAACAAACGGTGATCTGGAAGTCTCACGTG
>OBIM01000349.1_pt1 | contig 22221 bp, 18 predicted proteins | sample 1496191 | NCBI WGS metagenome assembly OBIM01 (sample SAMN00265067, study PRJEB22529) | human gut metagenome
AGGAAATTACAAACGAGAATATAGTAAAAAATATAATGCGTCTGCCCTGTCTGACTACTGTTACTCTTTCGTCTGACAGTTGTCAGACGAAAGAGTAACAGTAGTCAGACGAATAGTTGTTGCCATAAATGATGTTAACTATCTGCATCTTTCATCTTAAAGTTCTGCATAAATTGGATTATATTAAGCGTGAGAAAGTGTTCTTTTATTCGATGATTCTGATTACATTTGTGTGGCTATTAAAAAAGAAGGAGGAATAGTAATGAAGAATCTGGTAGTTTTGACGGGTGCGGGTATGAGTGCCGAGAGTGGGATTAGTACATTTCGCGATGCAGGCGGTTTGTGGGATAAATATCCTGTAGAGCAGGTGGCTACTCCTGAAGGTTATCAGCGTGACCCGGCTTTGGTGATTAATTTCTATAATGAACGTCGGAAACAGTTGTTGGAAGTAAAGCCGAACCGTGGACATGAATTGTTGGCAGAACTGGAGAAAAACTTCCATGTAACGGTGGTGACACAGAATATCGATAACTTGCACGAACGTGCCGGGAGCAGCCACATCATTCATCTGCATGGCGAACTGACGAAAGTGTGTTCCAGTAGGGATCCTCATAATCCCCACTACATAAAAGAACTGAAACCGGAAGAATATGAAGTGAAGATGGGAGACAAGGCCGGCGACGGCACTCAATTGCGACCTTTCATCGTATGGTTTGGAGAAGCTGTGCCGGAAATTGAAACCGCCATCCGCTATGTGGAGAAAGCGGATATTTTCGTCATTATCGGTACGTCGCTTAACGTATATCCTGCGGCGGGGCTGCTTCATTATGTACCGAGAGGAGCAGAGGTGTATCTGATTGATCCGAAACCGGTAGATACGCATACTTCCCGTCCGATACATGTAATTCAGAAGGGAGCTTCTGAAGGAGTGGCTGAATTGAAACAGTTGTTGGGAGTTTGAGAGGTTTTCTTTTCCCGGTTTTATTCCAGTTCGGTGGCAAAAATATGATTGTTCCGGAGTACTTCCGATATTTCGAGTGCAGAGATATCCCTGCACTCGATTCTTAATATTTTCTCCCAGTCCTCAAAGTCCACATTCCATTTGTCTATTTGGGGGAACTCTGCCAAGAGCTCTCCTATGCGCTTGATGTCACGCCTTTGGGTGATAGAAGTTCGAAAAATCAGAATCTTATTTTCCTTTTCCATATTCTTTAGAGTTTTATTTTAATGAACGGAACTCCCGGATCGTCATACTGAAATGTAACCTGAAATTGCGACTTAAAAGTGAAAGGCTGCTAAAGCCGCAAAGACGGGCGATTTCGGTGGCGGAAAGTTCCTTGTTTCGTTTTAATAATAGGGCTGCTTTTTCAATCCGGGTGCGTTTGATATAATCCGTAGGCGTTTCGCCCGTCAGGATTGTAAATACGCGATGGAAGTGGAAAGGAGAAAAGCAGGCGATACCTGCCATTTTCTGTAATGATAACGGCTGGTCTATGTGATTGTGAATATAGTCGGTCACTTTATTGATCCGTAACTGATATTCCTGTTTATTGATATCTTTCGTCTCCATGTTTTCTGCAAAGTAAAGGATAATAAATGCCGGAGAGTTGTCCTATCTTGCTAACTTCTCCGGCAGATAATCAATCTTTTTTTTGTCCTATATAGAATACGTAGCCGTAGTATTCTTTATACTTATTATATAGGCTCTCTTCATACCGTTGCCCGGTGATGAGGTCTGCGGCTGCGTCATTTCCTGCATATTCCTTTAAGAAAGCTTCCTGAACCGGGAATTGGGGAGCGTAGAAATGCTCGGTCCAGCAATTTTCCGGTAAAATGAAATGGGCTGTCGGGATATATCCTGCTTTTTCCATTTGCATTATCTTTCTTGGGATCGTATCGATTTCCGGGTAATTGGCCATCCAGAAGTCTTCTATTTCAGAGGGACGTTCCGGGGTGAACCAGGAGGCTTCCGTTACAGCGATAAACCCGTTCTTTTTCAGGAATTTGTTCCATTCGTTCATGCCGCGTTCGAATCCTATGTTATAGATAGCGCCTTCGGACCAGATCAGATCGAGTTCTTCCTCTTGAAATGGCAGAGCGTCCATAGAGCCGACGATACCCTTTACTCTGTCTTCACAATGCGTCTCTATTGCATTTTTGTTGAATAGCTCGATAAAGTCGGGGAAAAGGTCGATACCTGTAATTTGTCCTTTCGTATAGTTGGCTAATGCCATTGTCTGACCGCCTGTGCCACAGCCAATGTCGGCTATTCGTGCCTTGTCGGACAGTTCGTTGATGAAGCTTACGGCTTTTTGTGTGACTTCAGGACTTCCGGGACCTTGACGTTTTAATGCCTTGAAGTAATTACATATCAGTGTAAAATCGAATTCGTGGATTGATTTAAAATCGTTACTCATTGTTTTAATGTTCTGGTTGTACGGCGAATGGAGGCATATAATGATGCTTGCAACCATTTGACCATACAAATAGTTTAAAAATTTAGATATAGAAAGTAACTCTGACAAGAGTATGTCAGAAAACATAAGGGATAATCTGTAATGAGAGGAAGGTTTACAGATTATTTACAGAACGGAATCCTTATGGAATGAAAATGAGTTAAACATCCAATTTTTCTTTTAGTTTGTGACAAAGATAGGGTTTTAGCTGTAAAACTCAATGATAACTTGATTGAAAAAAGACTGTAAACCTGCATTTTAGCAAGAATAGTCAAATGGGAATATGCTTATATATCCGGTTGTATGGATGAGATTGATCGCCCAAATTGATTGAAACTACATTTTTTTGAGTTATTTTTGTCGAATATTAAATACAAATCTCTCATTTAATGTATGATACCGATGAAAAGCAAATTATTACTCACATGTACCATCCTGTTTTTCTGTTCTTCTTTTCTGTGCGGACAGAATCAATCTTCTGAAGTGGCAAACTCTGTTGAAACGAATAATGGATGCATCCGGCACCCGTGGCAAGGAAAAAGAGTGGGATATTTGGGAGACTCTATTACAGATCCCAACTGTTATGGTGACAAGATAAAGAAATACTGGGATTTTCTGCAGGAATGGCTGGGAATCACTCCTTATGTATATGGTATCAGTGGCAGGCAATGGAATGATGTGCCCCGGCAAGCCGAGCAACTGAAGAAAGAACACGGCGAAGAAGTAGATGCTATCGTGATTTTGATGGGTACGAATGATTTTAATGACGGTGTACCTATTGGAGAATGGTTTACGGAAACAGAAGAACAAGTGATGGCAGCCCGTGGACAAACTCAAAAGCTGGAAACCCGTAAGAAACGCACTCCTATAATGGATGGAAGCACGTATAAGGGACGTATCAACATAGGAATCAATAGACTGAAACAGCTATTTCCAGACAAGCAGATTGTGTTACTGACCCCGTTGCACCGCTCATTGGCCAATTTTGGAGAAATGAACGTGCAACCGGATGAAAACTACCAGAACAGTTGTGGCGAATATGTGGATGCCTACGTGCAGGCTGTTAAAGAAGCCGGCAATGTGTGGGGAGTCCCCGTGATTGATTTTAATGCGGTAACCGGATTGAATCCGATGGTGGAAGAACAACTGATTTATTTCTACGATGCGGGATATGACCGTTTGCATCCCAGCACGAAAGGACAGATACGCATGGCACGAACGCTGATGTATCAGTTGCTGGCGTTACCTGCTACATTTTAAATAGGCCGGAAAGAAGTCTCACAGGTTGGTAATTAAAGCGTTGGATGAAGGAGTGATATTGGATCAGGTGATGCTTCTTTTTCCTGATTAATAAGTCTTATTTTAGTATTCAGCAAATAATAAATGTGAAATAATTGAGTATGAAAAAGCCCTGTTACCGGGAGGAAACAGGGCTTTTTCAATCATGGATAATTTATGGGGTGTTGTATGATTGAGAGTTTTTACGGATGAGCAAATAGTTCGTCGATCTTTTTCTTGAGATTTTCTCCCCGTAAATCTTTTGCAATGATTTTTCCTTCTTTATCTATAATATACAGTTTGGGAATAGCGTGAACTTGATAAAGTTGGGCGACCGGGCATCGTTGCATTCCTTTCAGAGAAGATATATGTATCCATGGAAGCGCAGCCTTTTCGATTGCTTTTATCCATGAAACCTTCACATGATCCATAGAGATCCCTACAATCTTTAGCCCTTTTCCATTGTATTTTTCATAGATTTCTTTTACCGTAGGCATCTCCGCCATACAAGGGGCACACCATGAAGCCCAAAAATCCAGTAAGACAGTATGACCTTTTAATTCTTTTAGTGAAATTGTTTCTCCCGATACAGTGGGCAGGGTGAAGTCTGGTGCAATGGCTCCCGGAGATAAAGTCTTGATTCTATCTATGTTTTTTTTAAGTTCCACTCCTTGGAAGGATGTTTTAGCTACTTCCCCCATTTTTTCATAGAAAGCACTGATTTCTTCTATGGGGGATGTTTTGATCATATTCATCTCGATAAAGAATGGAGCGGCAAGACAATTTCCATATTGGGTTAAGAATGTATCTTTTTGTTTGCCTGCTTCCTGTTGGAGTGCTTTTAGCTTTTCTTCATATTCAGCTTTCTTTGCAGGATTGTTTTCTTCAACACTTTTTTCAATACTGCTGATAATCATACCTTCGCTTATTTTGCGTATAAAGTCTCTTCCCCAGTATGTCAAAATGAAATCAGCCGCTTTGTGCTCTGTTGGGTCTCCTTCTATTTCAAAGGCAGCAGTCGGGGCTTTATGGGAATACTCTATATCTTTTATGCGAACAACTACCGGTTTGCCATTACCCATTAATGGGCAGTATCCTTTGCTTCCTTCATGAGTAATAGATAGAAGCTGCATTTTTTGTAGATTACCTGAAAGACTATAACTTCCGTCAGCAGCAACTAGGGTAGAATCAATTATTTCGGAATCAGGTGTTCCGGCGGGAAAATTGCTCAAATACACTTTTTTCCCTTTGCCACCCTCCCAAGTACCTCCAATTTGATAAGGGACTTGGGCAAAACTCATTCCTGTTGTCAGACAGATAATAATTATGGAATTTATAATCCAGTTTTTCATATATTTATTCATTTGATTATCTGTTTATCTGGAAAAGTAGTCAGTGGGAAGTGGGTCTTCAGGACAACTGGTCCTCTGAAATTCGATCAGGTCAGTTTCCGCTCTTTCCAACATGAACTTATAAGCCAATAATGCACGATTCTTTACTTTCGGGAAACGTTCGAAGATTCTGTCAATTTTTGATTTGGGTGTCTTCATAATAAAGGAGACATAATAACCGAAATCTTCATTATTGCTTGGTTTCATAATGTAATACAATTCATCTCCAACAAATATAGGATTAGCATTGATAACTGTTGCTGAATAATATGAATATTCCAGGTCTGTAAATTCTTCTAGCGGGTCTTGAAGAATATCTATCATAAAATAAGCTTCACTTGAAGAAATAAATTCTGTCGGCTCTACTCCTACGGCAGAATAGATGGAGTTTAGCAAAGCAGTATTAATCGAGGAACTCATTTCTTGCCAATCATCTTCCTCCAAATCATCCATATCTTTACTTATGTGAGCAATAACAATTCCGTGTGTTTTCAGCTCTAATACATCTTTCAATAGACTTTCCGTATATTCCTTATTATCACAGATAGAATCTACCAGAAAGATTCTGTATGGCAGAAATTTCTTTGTAAAGTCAACAGGATATACACTTAATGCATCATTTTCCAAAAAAGAAATGATGCGTTTGATATATGTTTCATCTTCTTCTTGTTTTACAGGGATATACCATTTGGTTTCACTACTGCTCCATCCAAAAAAGAGATCGCTGGTTTTGAAGTCATACAGTATTTTACTTTCGTATTTTTCATAGAATTCATTAATCATGGCATCTGCAGTTCCGCTTTCGGTACTTACAGGGTCGTAAATCGTACTGTTTAACTCATCAATAGGAGAAAGTGAATCTTCGGAACAAGCGGTTATGGCTACCGTCATGACAACGCACCATGCGTATAGTATATTCTTTATCATAATAGTATTTTTTAGATTGTTGAATTTATTCAAGAGTACCTTGAGAAGAAGAGGCAATTACTTCCCGTTGATTATTCTCAATCGCATCATTATAGTTCGTTTCATCTTCGGGGATAGGGAGTACGTAGTTCAGACTTCCTTCCTCAAGACAAAATACCGAATAGTCTTTCGGGGAACTGAAAAGGTGATGAACTACAGCAGGCATTCCTTGACGGCGCATATCCCAGAAGCGCATGATTTCTTCAAAACATAACTCCCGGCGGCGTTCTTGCCAGATGAATTTTATCAAATCATCTTTTGTCGTGAAATCAGAAGCTTGCTTCTCGGCATTCGGACTTCCGGATTTATATTTCTTTATTCGCAGTTGGTTCAGTAAGTCTATAGCCTCGTTGCTAATCCCATTGGCTTTCTGTGCATATGCTTCAGCCAGATTTAGATAAAGTTCAGGAGTTCTCCATGCTTGACTGGAATAGTTTGTTCCAGATCTGTTATCATATTTGTTAGGTTGATATTGTCCTGCATAATAAGTCGGATTGCGGAGACTCCCAGATTTGTTATATCTTCTCTGAAAGTAGGCTTGTAATCTTAAATCGTCTTCATCATACAATTTAATTAAAGAGTTCTCTTCTGTCCATGAAGTGTGGAAACCATATTCATAGTACATGAGTACCGGGCTGTTTGGTGCAAGATAGTCATATCCGCCATCGTTACGACCGAACCCGAAAACAACTTCATCTAATTGTTGGTTATTAGCACAGAAACTATTTTCTTCAAAGGACGAAACGTACCCAAATAGGGTTTCATCTTCACTGTTCAAGTCGTGAATGGAAGAATTTTTGGCAAGGAATTCTTTAGCGGTAGCAATTACCTCGTCCCAATCTTCTTGAAACAGTGCGATTCGTGCAGCTAGAAAATAGATAGCGGCTGAAGTAATTTCCGGCTTTCTCCCTACATACTTCTCGCATTGAAATTCAGCTTCTTTCATGTATTCTTGTGCTTTTTTTATATCATTGTTGATTAATGAATAGATTTCTCCAATAGTGGCTCTTGGCTGTGGATCTATATGAATGTCGGGGCTTGTTTTTAGTATGACACCGGGCTTATCCAGATTAGCTGTAGAATAAGGTAGAGCATAGGTGTTAATCAGGCAGAAATAATGGTAGGCGCGCAATGCATACGCTTGTGCAGCCAATGCTCGATAGAGACCTTCTTCTGTTTCTGTGTAGGTCATTTCCGGTAAGGCGTTGATGATGGTGTTGCATCCTAGAATATTGCTATAGCGTCCACTCCAGAAGTTGTCTGTAATGTGCTCGGAATAGTCACTTTGCCATATAAACGCCGATTCACCATATCCGGTTTTGACATCAATTCCTTCTCGCCAAGTCTTGCAATATTTATCATTCTTTTGAATAGGATCATAGTAAAGCGGTCCCATTTCTACATCATCTGTCATTAGGTTGACAAAAGAAATTTGAGATCCGAACAAGTCAGGGTATCCTTCCCCTAAAAGTAGAGGGGTGAAGTCAGTTATAGATTTGGGAATTAACAGGTCTGCCGAGTCCTCTTTCAGATAGTCGTTGCATGAAAAGAGTGACAGTGCGACAGCACAGGATGTGATATATAATTTACTGTTCATGGTTACTTATTATTTGATGTTAAAATGAAACATTTACTCCTAAACTAAAGGTAGGCAAAGCAGGGATATTGGCTCCGCTTGTTTCCGGATCCAGGCCGTTCCACTTCTTGTCTGCAATGGTAAACAAATTCGTTGCTTGAAAACGTAACATCAAGCTATTGATATTTAATGGGTTCAGTAACCTTTGTGGAAAGTTATAGCTTAATGATATGAGTTTAAGTTTGAGAAAGTCAGCCTTTGCTACTCTTATATCACTATAATTATACATCTCGTATGGATATATTTGTTTTCCTTTGATAGTTGTATCATAAGTGTCATAGGCAGCCCCAGCTTGCGTTCCAAAATAATTAGTCAGATTGGTGCTGTTATAGGGTGCTGGATAAATGGTCTGATCTCCAGGGGTACTCCAAGAATTCAGCCAGTCAGTAGACAGGTTGTTGAGTGGATCTATGTAATATGTGTTATCAGCATAATAATTAGGAATTCGTGCTACACTACCAATGCTATAAGTAAAGTTGAGGGATAGTGAGAAGTCTTTGTATCTAAGTTGCGTATCAAATCCACCTGTTAGTTTGGGAAAGATAGAACCGCAGTTTACCAGTTTCATATCAGCTTTCGAACCGCGTATTGAGAGTCTTCCGTCTTTAGTATAAAAGGTGGGATAGCCATTGTCCTGATTAATTCCTGCAAACTCATAAGCGTAAAGAGAACCTATTGCGACCCCTTCTATTGCTAAACTGCCTGTCAGCATTTTATCTACGATTTCTATATCACTTAAATCTTCAGGATTGGCATAAGTAATCTTATTGATATTGCGACTGAAATTCATTCCAACTCGCCATTCCCAGTCTTTTTTCTTCAAGATGCCGACATTGATAAACCCTTCCGCTCCTTTATTAGCCATCTTTCCTGCATTGTAGTATAACAGGCTTCTACCATTGGAAGAGGCTACTGTCTTACTCATAATTAGGTCGGATGTTTTTTTGCCGTAGACGTCAATGCCTCCTCTTATTCGTCCGTCTAGCAATGTGAAATCGACGGCGGCATTCCATGAGTGTGTTTTTTCCCATCGCAGATCAGGATTGGGTAACCGATAGATGCTGGAGGTTGGAATATTCTCTACTCTATCTCCTGTAGTAATAATCAGGTATGGTGATGAATCTTCATGGATATTTCCTTGTATGCCATAAGAACCTCTGAAGGCAAGGTTATCAACCCATGAAATGTTTTGCATAAATGCCTCGTTCATCAAATTCCATTTTACCGCGAATGAATAGGTTGGCAACCAGCGATATTTCGGATTGCTGCCAAACTTGTTCGAACCGTCCGACCGTATGTTGGTGTTTAAGATATACCGATTATCATACGAGTAAGAGGCCACTCCATAGAAAGAGGCAATCTGGGTGAATGAGTTGGTATTAGTCGGAAGCAATTTTTCTTGTTGTACATACTGACTGCTAAAAAGTTCTGTGATTACAGGATTGAACTTTTCTCCAAACTCTGGTGTCCACCCGTAGCCAGTGATGCCGACACCTTTATAGGCATTCCGTCGTGCTTCCGTACCTCCCATGATGTTCACATGGTGGTCTGTTCCGAACAGCTTGCTGTAACTGATTTGGTTTCGGATAGTGTATCCTGTTCTACGCAGGTTTGATTGTGTCAGTATACCGCCATAAGGAAGTTTCGAACCATTGTAAATATCTGTATCATAGGGTGTATACATACCATAATCCCAACCTCTTATATCACTAATATAATAAGATTGCTCGGTCGCCCAATCTCTTTGGGCAGTATTACTATTGTGATAAGAGAAAGTGCCGGTATATTTCAACCCGTCGATGATATTCACGTCTAGTTGGAGCAGGGCGTTAAAATCGTCCATTTTCGAAGATTTCCCAGTATTGTCGAGTTCTTTTAAAATATTGTAGCCAATAGATTGTTGTCCGGTACTTCCGGTCTTTTCATAAGTCATATAGTGTGAACCGTCGGTGTTGTAGACCGGAATGGTACGGGACTTGTTATATGCATAGTTGAACGGGTTTACGGAAGAAGCATATCCATTGTTGGAGGTATTGGTAAAGTCAATTTTAGCAGTAAAACTAATATGTTTATTAATATTCATAGACATTTTAGCTAGTGTGCTGATTTTTTCTGTGTCCGATCCCTTTGCCGCCCCTTCGATATTCTGATAACCAACAGATATATAGTAGGTCATTTTTTCAGAACCTCCGGAGGCATTAAGGTTATGCGTGTGTGTAACACTATTGCGGAATAAATATTTGAACCAGTCAGTATTTCTCGTTTGCATGGTAGCAACTTCAGATTTGAACTCGTCCAGTGTGATCTCTTTGTTCATTAATGCTTCATAAGCTCCCTCATACGTTGGACCATAGGGGGTACGACCAAAAGTATATCCGGCATCAACCAACTGTTTGGAAAATGATACTCGTTCTTGAGAATTCATCAGGTGATAATCAGAGTAAGAAGGACGTGTATTAAGAGTAATGTTGCCATTATAAGAGATGATTGGTTTACCGGCTTTTCCTTTTTTGGTTGTGACCACAATAACTCCATTGGCAGCTTTTACACCGTAAATGGCTGTTGCTGATGCATCTTTCAGTACGGTAATACTTTCTATATCTTGCGGGTTTACTCCTGATATAGCATTACCTATCAGATATTCTGCATCTTCGCTGTTGATATCCGAAGCCGTGAAAGGAACATCTTGTTCCAGAATCACTCCGTCGACCACCCATACCGGAGATTTATTGCCATTGATTGTAGCATTACCACGAATACGGATTTTAGGTGTGGCACTCGGTTCACCTGAAGTATTCATAACTGCCATGCCCGGTATAGTACCTTGCAACATCTGGTCAATAGAACTTACTCCTTGCACCATAATATCGGCAGCTTTTATGGATGAAACAGCACTTGCGGATTCACGACGGTCTATAATTTGATATCCTGTGATGACTACCTCATTCAAAGCCGCATCACTTTCTTTTAAGATGACGGGAGTTGCCTTTTTATTGGTCAGTCCTTTCTCTACAGACACTTTTACCTGTCTTGTTTCCATACCGAGATAAGAAACTCTTAGAGTATAACTGGCGTTATTCTCTATCAAGAAGCTATAGGCTCCATTCGTATCGGTGGTTGTCACCCATTTAGTTCCCTCTATGATGATATGAGCACCGGGGAGTGGTTGCTTGTTTTCGTCTATAACAATACCGCTCAATTCACATAATTTAGCTTTTGCTTTTTCTTCCGGACTACCGGGTTTAAGAGCGATTGTAATGAACTTACCCTCTATTTTGTATACCAGAGGTTTATTGCCGATGACTTCATCCAGCGTTTCCTTGACTGTCTTGTTCTTGATGCTTCCGGTGACACCGTAAACGAAGATATCTTCATAGTTGAAGATAAACTTGTAACCGCTTGCATCTTCAATCTTCTTGAAAGCATTGGCCAGACGTTCATTCTTGAACTCAAGTGAAATTCTCTTTTCGTTTTGTTGTCCTAAGATATTGCTGTTAAATACAGTTAAGACCAATAATAGCCAGAACATTTTCGCAACAAAGTAATTGCTTTTGCTCCTTTTGAAGGAATTAGTCCAATTTTTCACCATGATTGTGCATTTAGTGTTTGATAAACTAAGTTAGTACTCCAAGTTAATTCTCTCTCATAAGCTTTTTTAAGCCTTCTATGTTTTTACTACGTTTTAATGGTGAGAATGGGTGACAGAAAAGCAACTTTTTTGAGAATCTATGTGCAAATCGTTTTAGTTTGCATTTTTAGATATCATTCGCCGTATATATAACCATAATATATCTGACAATATGTAAAGTGTGAATAAATGAAAACTGTCATATAGCTATTTACCATATAGCTATATGACAGTTTTCAATAATTATAGAATAGAGAGAGTTTATTTTGCAAAAAGCTCATCCATCTTTTCGGCAAGCTTCTTTCCACGCAAATCTTGTGCTATGATTTTTCCTTGAGCATTGATGATATACATACGAGGAATACCAGTTACTTTGAACCGTTGGGCTACCGGACATTTCCAGCCTTTGAGTGACGATACATGTTTCCAGATTAATCCTTTTTTCTCAATCGCATTTTTCCATGCAGCCTCCTTTTCGTCCAGCGATACACCGAGTATTTCTAGTCCTTTGCTGTGATATTTCTCGTAGATAGCTTTCAGATTGGGGACTTCTGCCAGACAGGGGGCGCACCATGAAGCCCAGAAGTCTAATAGTATGATCTGTCCGCGAAGATCATATAAAGACAGCTCTTTGCCTTCCGGTGTTATCAATTTAAAGTTTGGAGCCATACCACCAACATTTACCTGCTCCATATCTTCTATTTTTTTCTTTAAAGCCACTCCGGGGGCCGATTGCTTGACGCGGTCGGTCAGATTGCTGTAATAAGCAAGGATTTCGTCCAATGTTCTATTGGTCATTAAGTAGCGTTCGAAGAAATAGGTTGACGTGATGTCATTACGGGTCGAGTCCATATAGTTCTGCACAGACCTTGTAATCAGGCTGTCTATCATTGCTACTTTATATTTTGCAGAATCAAGAGCGGTTGTATCTTTTGAATCCAATGCCTGTGATAAGGTAATCATCTTGCCTAACTGGAAAAAAGAGGCGGTGGTGGAAAGCGTTTCTCCTCCTTTCAGGACCTCTTGTTCACGGCCACCTTTGACCTTTATCTGGCAGACATTACGTGTCTTTCCTTTTTTATCAGTTACGGTTTTCTCTTGAATCGATACCTCAATAGGGACGGTACTGACAAAAATTTCAGCTTTGTTTTTGGGAGTGCAACTGATAGCCATACGTTGTTCTTCTTTTACATGTCCTTTCAGTACAAAAGAAAAATCCGATGCAACTTTTACCGAATCAACGGTTTGCAGGCTGTCGGCTGTAATATATTTCTGTAGATAAACCGTTTTTCCAGCTCCGTTGTCCCAGGTTCCTTTGATTTGATAGGGCACTTGTGCCACAGTCATTGAAACGGCTGGCAGGAGAATACAAAGTCCATAAAATCTTTTCATTTTCATCGTTCTCGTTTTTATAGTTTACTTATGGTAATCTGGCTACCCTCGAGAGTAGCCTTTACTTTTCCTACCTGATTGAGAAGTTGAAGAACCTGTTCCGGTTGGTTGGTGCGTTCCGCCCAGAAGTTGAAATGATAGCGCATGGAAGCTTCGTCCGTGAAAACAATAGTTAGGTTGTACCACCGTCCGATAGCTTTCATTATTTCTGCCAGTTCTGCTTCCCTGAAACAGAATAAATCATCTTTCCAGACTACGTATTCATTGATGTCCACTTTGCGCGGGATTAGCAACACATCGTTTTCATCCAGAGGTACATCTTCGCCGGGAGTGAGCTGTAACTCATTTTCTTTCTGGGTGTCGGATACGATGACACTGCCTGATACGAGTGTCACGTGCCGGTTTTCATGCGGATAGGCCCGGAAGTTGAATTCCGTTCCCAATACCCGAGTTTCCGCAGTTCCGCTTTTCACAATGAAAGGGCGGCTGGCATCTTTGGCTACATGGAAAAAGGCTTCACCCTCCAGTGTCACTTTTCGTTCCTTACCGGTGAAACGGTTCGGGTAGTGGAGCTTACTTTCCGCATTCAGCCAGACTTCGGTTCCGTCTTCCAGTACGAGTTTGAAATTCTTTCCCCGTGGCGTGCTTAATGTATGCGTAACCACTTCTTCCTGCACTTCTGTGTCGTTCTGGTAAATAAGGGACTCGGCTTCCAGCAGAGCCCCTGTCTCTGCTAATAATTGTTTGTTTGCCCGATCGGTTATCGATACAATATGTCCGTCACCGGTCTGTAGTTCTATATCTTGTACTCCATCAGAAGCAGGAAAAACAATGGCTGTTTCTGCATACGGATTTTCTTCTTCTGTAGTGGAAAAGATGGAATAACCTATTACAAGCAAGGCGATGGCTGCCGCACTTGCCACCCATACATAATATTTCCGGATGGATGAGACTTTGGGATGCGGGTCTATCCGTTTCCAGGCTTTCTCTACGTCCGGTGCCATTTGCGGGTTCAGGTTCATCAAGGCTTCCCGGCTATCCATCATCTCCTGGAACAGGGCGTGATGGGCTTCCTCTTCGAGCCAAGCAATGAATTCTACCGACTGGCGGAATTTCCAATCGTCCAATGCCCGTAAGGCATATTCATAATCTTGCTCCAGTATGGGTTGCTCTTCAGTTTTCATATTCTATATATTATTACGTTATACCATCAGAAAAGGGTGACAAGAGAAGCCTTTTTTTGTTCCTCCATGCTGTTCTTATTCCCCAGTCTTACTCCTGATAAAGGATAAAGCTCTGGATATGTGCGTTTTTACGGTGTTGATCGTAATATCCATTTCTTCTGCTACTTCTTTATATTTTTTTCCGTGGAGAAAACAGGCTTCGAAAACTTTACGGGTTTGCGGGGGAAGCTGGTTGATGGCGGACATCACCCTGGAGATGCGCTCCTGATGATCTTCGTCATCATTGTTTTCTTCCCAATGCTCGGCAGTTTGAGAAATATTAGATGCGTATCTGCTTTTTACATCACAGTGGCGCAGATAGTCGATACAGCTGTTGCGGACGAGTGAATATAATAAAGGTAGTGGTGAAACATCTCCCACTACCGTGTCGTAGTTTTCCCATAAATAACTGAAAGTGTCTTCAACGATATCGTCGGCACATTCCTGATCGTTGACGAGATTAAGGGCGTAGAAATATAACCGTGAATAGTTTGCCCGGAACAAAGCTTCAAAGTCTTTATACTTCTTCTCTTTTGAATAAGTCATATCAGTGTCGGGTTGCTAACCGCAGAACGAACCATGCATGATGCGCCACGGTTCCAATCAGCCCGTAGTGCTTTGCCATGATCCTAAATCTTTCTTTGAGGGATGCTTTCTGATTCCGGGTAGTCATTCCCTCCTCCAGATAGTCGATGATTGTCAGGTGAGTATTGTGCAAAATACGTGCTTTCTTCATGATGCGGATGCACCAGTCGAAATCTGCAGAAAAGCGATATTGCAGATTGTATGGCTCTACGAGCGTGTGGCGGGGGAAGAATGCCTGATGGCAGACTAACATTCCCTGTTTGAAACTTTTCCAGGTGAGCGTTTCAGGGGCGGACAATCTGCGCATCCGCAGGAAATGCCTGTCCTTGTCTACGATAGCGGTTTCCCCGTAAAGTATATCAGGTAGTTCGTTGCCGTTAATGGTGTGCACCATTTGTTGCAGAGTGTCGTCTTCATGAAAACAGTCGCCTGCATTCAGGAAACAGAGATAATCACCGCTGGCAAGGGCGATTCCTTTGTTCATGGCGTCATACAGTCCTTTGTCGGGTTCACTGACGACGGTGTGTATGTGTGAGCGGTACCGGTTGATAATAGAGAGGGTTCCATCCTTGGAAGCTCCATCCACGATAATATATTCTATATGATGATAGGTTTGTGCGATAACACTTTGAATTGTGTCTTCCAATACCTTTTCAGCATTGTACGTTACCGTAATGATAGAGAACTTAGGAGTAGGATGGACACTATGCATATTTCCCCGTTATTTTATTGTAGACATCTGTGTATTTCTTTGCAACGATGCTCTCCGAATAATTACCCAGCACTTTGCGGCAGGCCTGTGCGGAGAGTTCGTTATATCCCGGTTCCGTCAATATCCAATGTATGCCGTTGGCAAAATCTTCCGAAGATTTGTATTGTGCCACATAGCCGTTGTGCAGATGATCGATCATTTCGGGGATACCTCCCACATTAAAACCGACACAGGGCACTCCGCAGGCCATTGCTTCCATAATCATATTGGGAAGATTCTCTTCCAAAGACGGGATGGCGAAGAGGTCTACGGCATTGTAGATATTCACCACTTCATGCTCATTCTTGATATAAGGGAGCGGGTATACATGGAAAGGAAGTTGTTCCTGTAACTGCTGCGACTGGTTGCCGAATACGACTACACCCAGTGAGTCTTTCCATTCCGGATGCTTTTCTGCCAACAGTTTGCATGCCCCAATCAGATAGTCGACCCCTTTTCGTTTATCGGTGATCTTTAATGAGCCGAACAAAACTAGTTTCTTACCTTCCGGCAACATGAATTTGGCACGCGCTTCCTTCTTGTTCATGGGTTTGAACAAGTTGGTATTAATAGCGTTCGGAATATTGGTCACGCTTTTCCCTTCAAATAATGCACTGGTCTGGGCTTGTTCCTTCAGCCAATGGCTGCACGTGACGAAATGGATGGGAGCGTAGCTGTATAACTTTTGTTTTTTGCGGAACGTGCGATAGGATAAATCCTTTCGTCCCCCGCCTTTGTAGATGTACGGACAGTCGTGACATTCCTGCTGATAGTTGTTGCACTCCCGTGCGTAATGGCAGATGCCGGTGCATGGCCACATATCGTGCATGGTCCAGACTACGGGTTTGCCGGAGGTCAGTATCTTTCGTATATCGTTCAGTGAGAGCATTCCCTGGTTGATCCAATGCAGATGGATCACGTCGGCCTGGCGGAATTCCGGGAGTGAGGTGATGTCTGTACCTGTGTTGGCGATGTCTACGTCAAACAAATGGTAACGCCGGAAACGGTTGGCACTCCAGATCACAATCCGTTCCCACATGAACTTCCACACTTGCAACCAGTTACTTTTTAAGCGGACAACACTGATTTGGTCGGTCTGTTTGTCACGTACCAGCATTTTGGCTTTGATGCCGTTGTTTTTCAGTGACTCCATCAACCGGCTTGCTGCAATGGCCGCTCCTCCTATTCGTTCAGATGTATTTATTATCAGGACTCTCATGGGCAAAAGTTTATGCAAATGTACGGTTTTTAGAGGAAATGTTTGATATTTCCAGCAAGCTTTCTGCTATTTCGCGTGAAAAGATTTCGAGGTTGAAACGTTCTTCCGCCAGTTTGCGGGCATTCTCTCCCATGCGCCGTGCCTCTTCGGGGTGGTCGGCGATGTAGCGGATAGCGTCTATCCAGCCTTGTACGTCGTTATATTCTACGGTGATGCCTATTCCTTCCTTATCGATGTCTATTTCGAAGTTGGGGTTGCGCGAACAGATGACGGGGATGCCGAGGGCGAATGCTTCCACGAGCGTGGTCAGTCCTACGGTATAGGGGAAGTCCAGGCAGCAGATCACGATGCAACTTTTGCGTGCCACCAGTTTCCCTAGTTCATAGGGAATGACTCCGTCGGTATAATGGATGCGAATGGAGTCGGGCAATGCATACGGGTCGATGATCTTTTTGTAGTTGATGTTACCGCATGAGACGGCAATGTACAAATCCAGTTTCTCGTTCGTTGCGGCAAATGCCTGGAGCAAGGTGTCTACGTCCCGGTTTTCTTTGCCGGTGGAGATAAATCCTTCGGGCTTCCGGTCGGGCATTTCTGCAAGCAGGTGGTCGTAGAAAGGAAGATCCGGTCCCCAATGGATGAGTTTCAGTTTGTGGGACGGTGCTTTCCGGGTTTTCTGCGAGTCCTGAATCAGTTTCCGACTGAACAGGAACATTTGGTCTATACCTTTGTAGAAAAGGCGGGAGATTTGTTCGCGCCACGGTTTGGGATTGGTCACGACTGCCGTATGATGCCAGATCACGATGGGTTTGCGATACAGTCCCAGGGCACGGAGGAAGATGACGGGCTCTATACCCCGGAAAGAGGTGGCGTAGATGACGTCGTATTTCTCCTTGCAGAAGAGAATCTCTTTGGTGGCGTAAAGCATGAGTTTCAGACGGCCGGAGAAATATTTGCATTTGTGCATCACGGAGTGTATTCCGTAATTCTCCAGTAAAGGAAGTCCGTATAAGATGTGTCCGGGGAATTTATATTCTTTCCATTCCTCGTAGCTTTCCCGTGTGAGGCGGGTATGGTAAAAATAAATAGTAAGCAACTTATTTAGTGGTGCTTGTTTCTTTTCAGCCATTTGTTGATTCGGTTTTTGACAGCTTTCGTAATGATGGAGAAATTGCCGTATTTCAGGTTGAGGAACAGTTCTTCGAACGAACGTCCGATCTTGATCCACGGATGATCCCAGCCCATGATGCGGTAAACGCTCTCTTTGTAGGCAACGTTTTCGATGACGTAGCGGGGATGTTTCAGTGGAAAATCCACCTCATAGCGCTTCATCGTGAAGATGCGGCGGTAACCTTTGGGCAGGGTATGAATCGAGCCGGCGAAATGGGTGGAATCTGCCGTTGCTCCCAAGTTATTAATCATGTTGCGGGTAGGCACGATGCTTAGCCCGGAGTTGAACAGTATGGAGGCGTGGAAGATCGTTTCATAAAAGGCTTTCTGCTGTTCCCGGTGACGCTGGCACATGTAGATAAAGTCGCTCCGGAATTTGCGTTCCTTGATAAGCTGTTCCAGTTGTTGCATATTGAAGGAGTCGTCCAGGAAGTTGTAGAACTCATCCCATTGGTCGACTACCCGTTTCCAGCTTGCCCATCCCCAGATAGAGAAGGTGGTGGTAAAGAAATAGTCGTAGGGCATATCTTGGGTGATTTCTTCGGGGTTAAATCCGGCAATCATGCTGATGCGGGTGTCATGTTCGTATTTATCCAGCATCTCCTTGCAGAATTGGAAAAAGGAGACGGCGGGCACATCGTCGTCTTCCAATACGATGCACTTGTCGACTTTCGAAAAGGCCCATTTCTGCGAAATGTACTCCGAAGGGTCGCAGCCGAAATTCTTTTCCTGATAAAGCCGTTCTACTTCACATTCCCAGTCTATCTGTGATACGATTTCACGGCAGGCTTCTATTCCGGGCAGGTCACGTTCATTTCGTGCTCCGTCCTGATAGAGGAAGAGGCGGGACGGACGCGCTTTCTTCACTTGCTCGAACACTTGCGACAACTGTTGCGGGCGGTTGAAGAACAGGATAAGTACCGGGACGTCTACTAAAGCGGATTTCATATTCATAGTTCTTGTTTTGGGGTTGTACTGAATGACAGGGCAGCAGGATAGTGGTTGTTCACTTTTTCCTGCTCTTCTTCTGTAAATCGATGCAGGGTTGGATAGTTGTAACGCAAAAATCCTTCCAGGTCGTCGGGGGCGGTCACTGTGAGAGGGCCGAATTTCACGGGTTGCAGGTGGCGGATGCTTTCTACGGTTACGTGGTCGGCAGTGGCCATTACGTTGTTATAGTAACGGGTGTTTCGTGAGTTGAAACAGCTTTGAACTGACACCAGCATGCGGTAGATTGCTTTTTTAGAGAAAAGCAGGTCGACTACCCTGTTCAGGAAACAGGAGAAGGCTCCCCGGTTCGTGGGGTTCTCTATTTCACATGTACCGAAGTGTTTCCACATCCATATCTCTTTTCCCATCAGGCAGCATTTGAGGAAGCCGAGTGCTTCGGATTGTATTCTTCGCAGCAGCTTGTTGTCGGGAATTTTGTCGAATGGGAATATATCGACAAAAATGCCCGGATGCATCGGGACATTCTTGAACATTTCTTCTACAAAAAGGGTGTCGTTTTTCTTGACTTTGGCAAAATAATACGGAGTATGAGGGTCTGTCTCTATCCATGAAAGGAAGTAGGAAGGACCCAGTTCCTCGGGAGCTACTTTCAGAAATTTGTTGTAGTTCTCCCGCGTCATGCCTATGTCAATATCATCATCCCAGGGGAGAATCGCTTGGTCGTAGAGTGCACCGATTGCCGTGCCGCCAATCACAAAATAGGGAATGTTGTGCTTCTGACACACCCGGATGGTTTCTCCCAATATGTCGTAGAGTTCGGCATGTAATAAATCAAGCTCTTCGGCTGTATATTTCTTGTTCATCGGAAATGGTTAATGCACGTTGTGCTACAAAAGTAGTAATTATATTGCTAAGTTACTATAACTTTAAGTTACTATCATTTTAAGTTCCCTTGCATGTTGAGTTTCCTTGCATAAATTCGGTGGCCACTTGTCCTCGTCCCGGTATGGGAAGGACGGATGCTTGCGGAAAGTCCTTGAGCAGACAGTCTGCCGGATTGATGTCCGGATAGAATTTCTTCAATAGGAACAGGCTGGGGCCGGTAGTGATGCTTCCTATAAAGACGGAGGCGTCCATCAATATCTGTATCGAGGAAAGGAAACGTGCCATTTGTTTCTGTTTCAGCTCTTTGGTGGTCTGCGTGAAAGCGCTGTTGACATATCCTTTTTCGTCGGGGCTGCAAAGGGTGTACCAGTGTATGTCCGGGGCAAGGGTTTGTACTTGTTCGAAAAGGCGGTAATCGTCCGTTAATACAAAGACGTCGCGTAGGGCGGTCTTTTCTTTAATAAGCCGTATGTAGTGTTCCGGTGGAAGCAGGTTGGTTTCGGTGATCTTGTCTCCTCCGCGTATTTGGCATCCTGCGTATTGAGGCGGAAGTTGCAGGCTGGCGGCAAATTGGAGACATTCCTGTGCGGTGGTGTCGTTGAGTTTCCAGGTGATTTCCGTCAGCTTTTGGAAGGTGTGGAGGTAGTCACCGTCTATTCCCAGTTCGGGGATATGGAAATGCTGGTTGGGGTTGAACGTCACTTGGAAGTTGAGTCGGACCGGTTTGCCATACGTGAAGAAAGCAAGGGCTTTTCCGATGATGTTCTTACAGGTTACTTTCAGTTTCCATTTCAGTAACTTCGTCTTAGGCAGCTTTTTGTCTTTCATCAATGCCTGCCAGGAGGGGAGGCGATGGGTGTTATAAGTGTGATGAAACGGTTCGTGCACTTGCTCGCAGAAGGGGGCGAAACAATCTTCCCAACCTTTTTCCCATCCGAAGTTGGCGTCGTCGGAGTAGAGCTTGAACTGTATTTTGTGTTGCAGGCAATAAAGCATTGCGTGAAGCATATAGGTATATTCGGTGAAGAAACCGGCATCTATACCTATGTGATAAATCATCGTCTTTTTGAAAGAACTATTCAGAAGATGGTATCGGGTGGCAAGGTCATTTGGGTTCATGTGTCTTCTTTTTGATGAAATATTGAATGCTTTCTTTAAAAGTAACCGATCGGCTGCCCCACATGGTTGCTACGTAGAGTGCTGCAGCAAGCACTATCTTGCTTGCCAGGCGGAGATAAATATTCTCGATGGAGCGGGTGGTGTAATAGGTGATTACCATAACCGTAGCCGCAATGGCAGCATAAGGAAGTATGTCCATCAGGGCATGGCGAAGCTTCAATCCTATTTCCTGCCATACAAAGTAGTGCCATGTCAGTAGCCACAGTATATTGGTGGATACATAGACGGCGAGCATGGCATAGATACCGTGTGAGTGGACTAACAGAACGCCTGACAGTAGAATTATGCCGAGCGCTATGGTGTTCCACATATAGATGCGGGATTTCCCTTTGCTGATGATGAGCTGCTGATAGAGGTATGCGATGGGAGCAAAGGCTCCGCTGATACACAGTATTTGCATGATTAATATGCTGGAATACCACTTGTCGGTGATGGTGATGATAATCAGCTCTTCCGATACGATTCCCAATCCCAACATGGCGGGAAACGAGACAAAAGCGGTGAAACGCAGCATTTTGCGAAATACCCGTTTTTGCCGTTCAAGGTCGTCGGACACTTTGGTGAGTACCGGTTGCGCTACTCCGTTTATCATGCCGGAGATGAAGAGTTGTCCCATGCCGCACCATTTATTGGCTTGGTTGTAATATCCTACTTCTTTTTCGCTGTAGAATTTACCCAGTATCACGGAAAACAGATTGTTATTGATGTGATTGAATACATTGGTAACCAGTAGTTTCCCACTGAATCCGAACATTTCCTTAATCGGGGTGAAGTTGAACTGCAAGCTCGGTCGCCAACGGGTGAAATGCCAGTAACAGGCTGTGTTGATGGTTACGTAAACGATGCTTTGCGTAGCAATTCCCCAATAAGAGAAACCAAAGTAGGCAAGAGTGACTCCGGTGATTCCGGACACGGTGAGTCCGATAACCGAAGACAATGCCCGCTGTTTGACCATCAGATTACGCAGGAGATAGGCACTGTGGGATATTCCCAGACTGGCAATGAAGAAGCCGATAAAAGAATAACGTGCCAGTGGTGTCAGTTCGGGAGTATCGTAAAAGTCAGCGATAAGCGGTGCACAGAGGAATAACAGCAGGTACAGCGACAGACTGATGGCCGCGTTGAACCAGAATACGGCATTGTAATCATTGTGCGTCACTTCTTTCTTATTAACAAGGGCAGCTGTGAAACCACTTTCCTGTATCGAACTGGCAATGAGGGAGAAGATGGCCAACATTCCCACCATTCCATAATCTGACGGAGTGAGCAACCGCGCGAGGAATATTCCGAAAAGCAGATTTAACAACTGCTGTATGCCGTTGCTGAATCCTCCCCAAAATAGTCCTTTGGCCGTCTTTTCTTTTAGTGACTGATTCTCGCTCATGTTATTTGCAAAGAATACATGAAAAGGCTATGCGTGATGATAGCTTTTCATGTATTCCCTATTCTAGTTTTATTATTTTACTTCGCTGCCCGGCTTCACCTCACGTCCCGGCATAATAACTGCCAGA
>OBIM01000382.1_pt1 | contig 21149 bp, 14 predicted proteins | sample 1496191 | NCBI WGS metagenome assembly OBIM01 (sample SAMN00265067, study PRJEB22529) | human gut metagenome
ATTGCAGTGCCGCCGCCTATTTCTTTGCCCGCCAACTGACTGAAAGTCTCCATCTTCCGGTAGGACTGGTTATCAACAGTTGGGGAGGTTCGGCGATCGAGGCATGGATGGATGAACCGACATTGAAAACCGTTGAAGGTATGGATATTGAAGCTGCCAAAAATCCTAAAAGAGGAGTGCACCAACGTCTGGAATGTCTGTACAATTCGATGTTATGGCCTGTTAAGAACTTCACGGCAAAGGGTTTCCTCTGGTATCAGGGAGAATCGAACATATCCAACTATCAATTCTATGCTCCGATGATGACTGCCATGGTGCAGCTATGGAGAAACGTATGGGAGGCTCCCGATATGCCTTTCTATTATGTGCAGATTGCTCCTCATAAATATAAGGACAGCCGTGATACGGGGGCCGCTTTATTGCGTGAAGCACAGATGGAAGCACTGAAAACAATTCCTAATTCAGGCATGATACCCACTACGGATATTGGTAATGAATTCTGCATCCATCCGCCACAGAAGGATGTAGTAGGGCTTCGATTGGCTACGCTTGCATTGACTAAAACATACGGTATCCGCCGGTTGCCATCCAACGGCCCGATGATGACCAAAGTGGACTATGCGGACAAAAAGGCTATAGTGACATTCGATAACGCACCTGCAGGGTTGTTCCCTACTTTCTCCGAACTGGAAGGATTCGAGATTGCGGGAGCGGACAAGAAGTTCTATCCGGCGAAAGCAAAGATTGTTGGACGTACCAACACAGTAGAAGTGTGGAGTGAAGAGGTAGCCCAACCGGTTGCCGTGCGCTATGCTTTCCGTAATTATGTGGGAAATATCACGCTGCGGAATACTTTCGGATTGAGTGCTTTCCCGTTCCGCACGGATACGTGGGACGACGTGAAATAAAGGCTTCTACAAAGGGGATAATTACCCTGTTTACAGGAGCTATAGATCCAATCTGTTGGGTATATATGTGCTGCGTGTTGGATCTATATATCCAATGTATTGGGCATATAGATCCAGCAAACAGGAGATACAAAGAAAGGAAATCATGAAACGATCCATCTTATCTATATGTATACTGCTGACATCGGTTTCTCTGGTCTTCGCCAATATCTACAAGAAATATGACGTTAGATCAGGGTTATCGGGCAACTGCGTCCGGAGCATCCTTCAGGATAGCATCGGATATATGTGGTTTGCAACGCAGGACGGGTTGAATCGTTTCAACGGTATCGAATTTACCAACTACGGACATTCGTCAGAAAACGGTGGAAACAGTTATATGAATATAGTAACGATCTGCCGCCATCAGGATAACAATCAGATTTGGGTGGCCAGCACGGAGAAGCTGTATTTATTCGATTCGCGGGAGGAGAAATTCTCCGTATTCGATACACAGACGGAAGACGGAGTAACAGTCAACAGTGTCTTCGGAATGGCATACGACAACGACGGGCAGCTATGGATCGGAACAGCCAACGGACTGTTTGTCTACAACGAGAAAAAAGGTACGTTGAGGCAGTATCTACATTCTCTTTCCGATCCTCATTCATTGCCCAATAACCATGTGTGGGTTGTATACAACGACTCGTTCGGAACTATCTGGATAGGAACTCAAAATGGTTTGGCGAAATACAACCAACGCACGGACAACTTCACAGGGTATATATCCGAGGATACTTCTTTCGGACGTCCTGCCTGCAACGAGATTATCTCTTTGATGGAAAGTTCGCAGGGAGTATTATGGGCGGGTACATGGTACGGGGGACTGGCACGGTTTAATAAGGAGACAGGGCAATTCCGCTATTACTTCGGAGAAGGGGACACGCTTACCATTCCGCGCATCCGCACCTTGTTTCAACGGACGGCTAACTCTTTCTATCTCGGTTCCGACGACGGACTTTATACATTCAACACCACAACAGGAGAATGTCTGCCTACCGACGACGAACAAAATAAAGAAAGTATCTATGCCTGTTATCAGGACAGGGAAGGGGGAATCTGGATCGGGACGTATTTCAGTGGAGTAAGTTACCTGTCTCCCAAGCATAAGGATATTGAGTGGTATTATCCCAATGGTACGGAAAATTCTCTTTCGGGAAATGTTATCAGCCAATTCTGCGAAGATCCCGACGGAAACATCTGGATTGCTACTGAAGACGGAGGATTAAATCTCTTCGATCCCCGCACGAGGAAGTTTAAGAATCATCTATTGAAAAGCAGTAATCTCAATATCGGTTATCACAATATCCATGCGCTATTGTACAATGAAGGAAAATTGTGGATTGGCAGTTTTTCCCGGGGATTATATATCCTGGATATTCAAACGGGAAAAACGAAAAACTACCGCCATAACCGCGCAAACCCACACTCTATTCCTAACGATCATATCTACTCCATCTATCAAACGAAGGATGGCAGCATTTATTTGGGTACGCTTTCCGGATTCTGTCAGTATGACCCGGAAAGTGATTCTTTCCGGACATTGGAGCCTTTAAGCCATATCTTTATCTACGATATGGTGGAAGACCAGTATGGGGACTTATGGCTGGCAAGTAAAAGGGACGGTATCTGGCGTTACAACCGCCAGACCGGTAAGCTGCACAACTACCGTAACGATCCGGCTAACCCTGCTTCTCCCTGTAGCAACTGGGTAATCCGTGTGTATATCGATCATAAACAGCATCTATGGTTCTGTACTGAAGGCGGTGGCATCTGCCGTTATCACTATCAGGAAGACCGTTTTGAAAACTTCTCCACCAAAGAGAATCTGCCGAACAATATCATCTATGGCATACTGGACGATCAATCGGGTAACTATTGGCTTTCTTCCAACAGGGGACTGATCCGGTATGAACCGCAAAACAAACGGGCACAACTCTATACCATCGAGGACGGATTGCAAAGCAACCAGTTCAATTTTCGTTCTTCCCTGCAAGCCAGTGACGGGAAATTCTATTTTGGTGGGGTGAACGGGTTCAATAGTTTCTATCCGTTCAAGTTATCTATTAATAAGGTAAGACCTACGGCGTCTATCTCGGCGGTATATATGCACAGTCCCGATGACAAGGTGAGCCTTAGCAAACGTATTCCTGCTCTTAGCGGACAGGTAACTGTTCCTTACCAGGTGGTATCGTTCGACATCACATTTGAAAGTCTAAGTTATGTGGCTCCCAGCAAGAATTTATATGCCTACAAACTGGACGGCATCCACAAGGAATGGATATACACGGACAAGCATAACGTATCTTTTCTCAACCTGCCTCCGGGTGAATATACTTTCCGTGTAAAAGCCAGTAACAACGATGAATATTGGAGCAATGACGACTGTTGCCTGCATATTGAAATTCTTCCTCCACCCTGGAAAACGATCTATGCCAAAATTTTCTATTTACTAATTGCGTGCGGTCTCGCATATTTTCTGGTTAGGCTTTATCTGCGTAAGCAACAGGCTGTGAAAGTAAGAAAGATGAAAGAGATGGAACAAATCAAGAATCAGGAGTTGTTCCAGTCGAAAATTACATTCTTCACTCAAGTGGCACATGAAATCAAGACTCCGGTAAGCCTTATCAAAGCTCCGCTAGAAGCTATTTTGGAAACCCGTGAATGGAACAGTGAAGTAGAAAGCAACCTGTCTGTGATACGGAAGAACACCAACCGGCTGATGGAGCTTATCAAGCAACTGCTCGACTTCCGCAAAGTGGATAAGGAAGGGTATACGCTTTCATTCAATGAAGTAGATATTAACCGGATGATTGAGGATATCATCGACCGTTTCCGTGCCATCTCCCTGACCGGAATATCTTTCAGTGTTTCTCTGCCCGAGGAACATCTGCAATATAATGTAGATCAAGAGGCTTTAACGAAAATCGTCAGTAATCTGCTGACCAATGCCATGAAATATGCCCGTACCTGTATCAGGGTGATTATGGACGAACATTTGTCTTCCGAAGGACGTATTCTTTCTATTTGTGTACGTGATGACGGTCCGGGGATTCCGCAAGAGGAATGCGGTAAGGTGTTCGAACCGTTTTATCAAGTGGGAAATGCCGGTAATAACGGATCGGGAGTAGGTATCGGGCTAAGCTTGGTTAAATTATTGGTCGAAAAGCATAATGGGAAAGTTTATATCAACCCTAATTATACCGATGGTTGCGAAGTGTGCGTCGAGATTCCTTATTTGGAGAAAAGTATTCCGGCGGCCCACGCCGTCATTTCCATGCCCGACAAGGTTCCCGCTTTGGAAGAAGAGGGCGAACCCGCCGGTTACTCTCTTCTGGTAGTGGAAGACACGACGGATATGTTGGAGTTTCTGGCTAAGAATCTGGGAAACGCCTATACGATTCATACCGCTACCAATGGTAAGGAAGCATTGGAATGTCTGGAAACAACAACGGTGGATTTGATTATCAGTGACATCGTCATGCCTCACATGGACGGATTTGAACTACTAAAGTCCATCCGTTCCGACAATATGCTTTGCCACATCCCGTTTATCCTGCTTTCGGCACTCGACAGCATCGATTCAAAAATTGCAGGTCTTGATTATGGCGCAGACGCTTATATAGAAAAACCTTTCTCTCTAAGCCACATGAAAGCCACCATCAATAATCTGCTGGAAAACCGGCGTATGCTGTTCAACCACTTTACAACCGTTCCGAATATGTCATACGACCAGACATTAATGAACAAAACAGACGTAAAATGGCTGAACACGATTAATGAAATCATTACCCGAAATTTCACCAATGAAGAATTTACCATCGACAAGATAGCAGAAGAAATGGCTATCAGCCGTTCCAACTTACAGCGCAAGTTGAAAGGGCTGACCGGAATGCCGCCCAATGATTATATCCGGTTGATACGTCTCAAGACAGCAGGAGAACTTTTGCGGGAAGGAGAATACCGAATCAATGAGGTTTGCTATATCGTAGGATTTAATAATCCTTCATATTTCGCACGCTGCTTCCAGAAACAATTCGGGATATTGCCGAAAGATTATGTGAAGAAAGGAAGCTAGGCTTTCATATAAGAAACCAAACAACCAAAGAGGGATTCTGCTCCATATTCCACATTATCTATTGCCAAACAGCTATTAGAGATCTCTTTCATTTGTTCAAACATTTTTATTCTAAAAATGTGCTTTATAGATAGCACTTTCCTCATAATTATATTATCTCTGTTTGTTTAATAAGAAGCTGTTGCCGAAATACCTTCCTTTTCCAATAAAGCCACAATACGGTCCAACTCTTCATGTGTAGCTTTCTGCAAATCATGGTCGGGAGTCTCCCGGTCGATCGTATAAATCATCACTTGACGGGGAGCGATTTCTTTCACTGCTGCTATCCAGGGAAGTACATATTTATCGGATGTATTATCCATGTCTTTTCCCTTATAACCTCCTTTCAGGAACATCGTCTGTACAATGCAGTTTCCTTTGAACTCTTTCATTTTTTCGATGATCTTCTTAACAGAATATTTTCCGTTAGGACGGTCCAACAGATGAATGTATTCTTCATCCACCGTATCCAGTTTCAGGATATTATTATCTATCTTGTTCAGTGCTTCGAATACGGTAGGGTGATCGATAAACGTAGAATTGCTCAATACACTCACTTTCGCTTTCGGAAAGTACTCATCTCGAAGAGCCAACGTGTCCTCTATGATTTCCAGAAAATAAGGATGAGCGGTCGGTTCGCCGTTTCCGGCAAACGTCAGCACATCAGGGGCAGGACCGTTCGCTTGCATCTCTTTTAATTTTTCTTCAAGGGCCGCGCGAACCTCCTCACGCGTTGGAAGAGGTTTCCCGGCACGATGATCGGCATTGAAACCGCATTCACAATAAATACAGTCGAAGGAGCAAACCTTACCGTCTGCCGGCAATAAGTTAATTCCCAGAGAAACACCCAGACGGCGGGAATGTATAGGGCCGAAGATGGGGGAAGGATAAATAATAGTCATCTTATTTTCTATTTTACTATTCAACTTCAACAAGTCGTACGCAAAGATAGTTCAAAACTTGAAATACTTACAAATATCCAGAAAGAACTTTAGACTTCCAACCGCCATCTTATCCGATCTTATCTAATCCACTCGCCGCCACAGGTTTTCAAAAGGAGCAGGAGGTATCCTTCGAATCCGAATGATCCTTAAAAACAATGTCCACTATATCCGACTTTCGATACAGTTTCTTTGTATAGTTCCGAATGCTCTCCGGAGTCACCTTATGTATCAAATCCTCCCAATGACGAGGGTCGTTAAAGTTGATTCCCATCTTATAATAACTGTAGAGAATCCCCTCCCAATAACTATTATGATATTTCAACTGCTGATTGTTCTTCATCATCGTCTTCACCACAGTCGAAAGCTCCTCGCCGGTAGGAGGCGTAGTCATCAGATTCTCCAGTTCCTTATACACCAATGATTTCAGATAATCAACCCGTGCCGGATCGCATTCAAAATGAATGTCGAGCGTATACGTATGAATTGGTTCGAGTGCATTGCCGGCAGCTACATCTACTCCGTAGCTTCCTCCTTCCTGCTCGCGTATCACGGTGGTATATCTTAGTTTGAGGATTTCCGCAAGAATGGCATTGTATATTGAATTTCTGGGTGAATATTTCATCGGGCGGGTAATGTCTATCATCACTTTTGCCTTCGACATCTGAAAGTCAACCGGGATGACCTTCACCGTCTTTCCTTTCGGCCCTCTGACACCGTTGTCCACCCACTTCTCTCTGCGTCCCGTTGACGAAAGGGAACCGATGTACTTCTCCGCCATTTCCAATGCATATTCTTCTTCAATGTTGCCGACGATGATAAATGTGAAATCGGCTGCATTGGAGAAACGTTCTCGATAGGCACGCTCCACTTTCTCAAGTGTAATGGATGCCAGATAAGACTGGTTCAACGGACACAAACGCTTGGAATAGTTGTTCATAATGGCATTCAGCGAATCACGCATGACTTTCTCGACGTCGGACTCCGCATTGACAATGGACGAACGCTCGCGCTCCATCTGAAGCTCAAAGCGTTGCCGGTCGAACCTGGGTTTCTCAAACTGAAGATAGATCAATTGCATTAACGTCTCAAAGTCTTCAGGGGTAGAAGAACCGTTCAACGACTCCGAAACACTGCCGACAGACAGATTACTTTGCACTACTTTGCCCGCCAGCATCCGTTCAAGAGTCGACGCGTCGTACTCTCCCAAACCGAATAACAACGGTGCATAGGCCGCCATTTTGACTGACGGAATCATATCGCGTTCGTATAATGAAAGACCACCGGGGCTGAACGCTGTAACCGAAACAGATTTCTTGTCGTACTCCGTTTTGCGGAATGCTACCACCGCTCCATTCGAAAGTATCCATTGCACACCGTCAAACTGTGGCAGCAGTTTTGTCTTGACCACTTTACTTCCTTTCAGTTCTTCATTAATCAGCTTTTCGGACAGGACCGAATCATCATATTTCTCCAGATGAACTGCTGCCACTTCCCGCTCGATAGCCAAAATCCGCTCTTGCGTCAGATGCTTGCCATTATCCTCATTCGCTATGACAACGAATGTACGATTCTCTTTTCTGTTCCATTTCTTCATGGCTTCCACTATATCATCGGAGGTAATCTCTTCCAGCATTTTCTTGGCAAACGGATAATAGTATTCTATATCAACCATCGGGCTGCCGTTCAGAAAATTCGACCGCATCTCTTCTATATAAGAATCGTTGCCTGTCTTATCTTTGTCCGCATACATCAAATCGAGCGATGCCGCCACTGTAGCTTTGGCACGCGCCAGCTCGGTTGCCGTAAACCCGTAACGCAACGCACGCTCATTCTCGGTAAGCACACCCGTCAGCGCCTCTTGTTCTTTATCTCCCAGTGCAAACGCCGAAATCGTGTAAGCATCGTAACCGCTCACCATCGGGCCTTTGCCGATGCTTGCCGATAGGTAAGGGGCTGTTCCGCGCTGCATATCTTCCTTGATACGATTGTTGACCATCGCAGAAAACAGGGTCGTTACAAAATTATCTTTGACACTTGCATGAGCTTGGCGTTGAGTAGCGGTAGCCGAAGGGAAAAGCGTATAGATATGAATGGAACTTTGCTGCACCTCACGGTCTGTGGCAAGCACATAGTAAGGTTCCTGATGATCGGGTACTTCAAACGTGGGACGTGCCTTCGGATGGTCGACAGCCGGGATATGCGAAAAAAGTGCGATTATCTTCTGCTCCATCTGTTTCGGGTCAAAATCACCCGCAATGGCTATCGCCTGCAAATCTGTCCGATACCAAGTGTGATAAAACTCGCGCAACTCCTCATACCGGAAATTCTTAATCACATTCAAATCACCGATCACGTCTCTGACTCCGAACATCGAACCTTTGAAAAGCACAGGCATAAACTGACTGCGAATGCGACTGTCGGCATTCTTGACCGTACGCCACTCCTCACTGATTACCCCACGTTCTTTGTCTATATCTTCGGGATGAAGCGATACGTAATACGACCAATCATGAAGAATCAACAGACAGGTATCTATCAACGCGGTATCGTGAGTGGGCACATCACTGATGTTATAAACCGTCTCGTCGGTATCGGTATACGCATTCAAATTTTGCCCGAAGGCGATGCCGTGCCGTTCGAGAATCTTCACCAGACTGTTTCCAGGAAAGTTCTTGGTTCCGTTGAATGACATATGTTCCAGGAAATGAGCCAGTCCGTCCTGCGCGTCATTCTCCAACAAGGCGCCGGCATGACGGATGATATAAAAACTCGCGCGTTCTTTGGGTTCGTTGTTGCGACGGATATAGTATGTGATTCCGTTGGATAATTTCCCCGTCAGTATAGCTGCATCCTGCGGTAACGGCTGATCAGGGGATAGTTGGGCTACCCCCGCTACCGGAAACACCAGTAACAGAGCCAGCATTATGAATAAGTACCTCATATTTATTTGCTGTATTTCAAATAGTCTTCCAATGTTCCGTCGGCTATGGCTAGCGCTATCAGCTCCACATCACTCGGATCGAAATGCGTAAAGTATTTCCATTCACCACTTTCGTCGGCACCCGATACATAAAGTCCGTCTTCACTGTCTTCCCCACCCACGTATGTGCGGGTAGCGATCCGTCCCATAGCCTCCGTTACGGCCTGAATACATCTCTGACGCTTTTCAGCATAAGTCTCTTCTTTCTTTTCCATTTTTTTATTTCTTATATTTCTGAATCAATGCACCTACTTTCTCTGTGGTCAGCTCAAATCCTTCGAGTACGGGACAACCTTCCCAAATCACAATTCCGTCCGGCGAAACAAGCTTGGAGTGAGGAATTCCTTCCAATTCAAACGTCTCCTGATTTTTATTATTCTCATCAATGGCACTATAGAACTCCATCACCGGTTTTTTCATGGCACGCACGGTTTTCTCCGGTTGAGGAGCAATACCGATAATCACCAAATCATCTTTAAATTCTTTCGCCATGCTGTTGAGATGAGGGAACGCTTTCAGACATGGCCCACAGTAAGTAGCCCAAAACTCATAGAGAACAAATTTACCTTCCGTCCGAGGCTGCTCGCTGATCCACTTATCGATATGAAGTGCAGGCATCGGCTTGTTCAGAAAAGACCGGCGGGCAAAAAGCTCCTTCTCCCCATTGGTTTCACCGGAGAAAACGGTCAACAGTTCCGCAATCTTCTGATACAATTCCTCTCCCCGCAGATTTCGGGCAACAATCCGGTTCTCTTCATCCAAGACTATCATAAACGGAATTTGCTCTACGTTATAGCGTTTCATCACCGGAGAAGCATTGCCCAGCAAATCCGATAGTTGAATCCACGGCAATCCGTCATCATGGATAGCTTTGGTCCATGCCATTTTCGTTTTATCAAGCGATACCCCTATGATTTCGAGCCCTTTCTCCTTAAAGTCCGCATACAATTTCTTCATACGAGGATTCTCTGCCCGGCAGGGAGCACACCAGGAAGCCCAAAAGTCGACAATCTTCACCTTACCGCGAATGGAATGCAGGGAAAGTTCCTGTCCTTCCGAATTCTTCATCGTGAAATCGGGAGCCACCTTGCCTACTTCAAGCACCAGCATTTTCTCCATCACTTCTGCAATTGTCTTGCCAATGAATGAATCACGGTTGCGCTGGCTCAACATTTCAAAACGTTCCTTGATCTCCTCCATCTCCAGCTCGGACATATCTCCATAAAGACGGAATGCCACGACCTGATTGTCATTGTTCTCACGAAACAGTTGATATTCTCTGGCTCTGTATGTTTTCTCCAGTGCCTCGAATTGTTCCATCGCACTTTTCATATAAACCAAATCGGAGGCAGTCGCCTTGTCTCCCTTATTATAGGCTTCCATAAAGGAAGGCATCAGCCGGTCTTCGAGCTCTTTGACAGCTTTGCGCTTCTCTGCCCGAAGGGCTTCAATAGTCAGGTACAATGCCTGTGCAGCACCACCTTTGACCACACTTCGCCCCAGATTATCAAGATCCAGTTCAACATGGTAATCACATCCCGGTTCGATAAAGAACGGAATATAAAAATGCCCGTCTCCGCTTTGGAACTCGGCGGGATAGACTCCCGTTTGCCGGGTGGTTATCCCGAACGAACCGTCGGGAGCGAACTGAATGGGAACGGTTTCTTTCTGTGCGTTGAATATCACCAGCTTGACATTCTTCACCATACTTCCACGGGAAGTTCCTTTTATTGCAATCTCCACACGATCCTGCGCCGGAAGCAAGGATGAAAAACCGATCAGGAGGACGGTAAACAAAACTCTATATATCATATATTCTACTCTTTTATTTTTTCTTATCCGCATCAATCATTTCCCGAAGTTTCGCCGCTGTCAGAAAGAAGATGTCTTCCTTCTGAGAAAGCGGCACGTTCGGAATCAGAACAGCTCCCTGCCAAATCACTTTCCCATCGGGATTGACGAGCATCGTGACGGGTAATCCCTCGAACTCAAACAATTTCATAATCTCTTCCGGGTCAACAGAAGCAATCGGGTACTCGAACACAGGATCTTCCATCTGGCGGATATAAAACGGCTCGTCAATGGAATAACCGATTACCACCATTTCTTTCGCAAAAGTCTTAGCCAGTTTATTGAGTTGCGGAACAGTGATACTCGTGCAAGGATAAGCAAAGATACCCCAAAAATCAATCAACTGATACTTTCCTTTCACATTAGGTTTCTTGGTTACCCACTCTTGCACCGAGAAAGCCGGCAACTTCTTCCCCTGAAAAGACTTGGCATACGCCTCGTTAGAATCCAGCTTGTACTGGGCACTCACCTGCAACCCCATACCCAGGAGCAATAAGGACAATAATAGGATCTTTTTCATAATCACTTCTACTTATTGGTTTTCTTTTTATATTGCGAGATTAATGCTTTCAATGCTTTGTCGGAGAGGTGTTGTCCTTTCAGAAACGGACAGCCTTCCCACCGCACAATGCCGTCGGAATCTACGAACAGCGCATAACAAAAGTGTTTCACTTCCAAATCATCAATCATCTTGGGAGCGGAAGCATACGGATACTCCATGACGGGCGTAATATTATCGACCTGCTCAGCCGCAGCATCCGTTACGCCAATAATAACCAGCTCTTTCGACCACTCTTTACTCAAACGATTGAATCTCGGAATGGTAAGGTAAGCACCCCACGCATACATCGGGCTCCAATAATGAATCAGCATACACTTTCCTTTCATCGCAACGGAATCAGGCGCATGGTTCACCCACTTGTCTATCATGAACCGGGGAGCCTTCTTGCCTAACACTGATTTAGCCCAAAGCTCCGGCTTCTCCTCTTTTGCATCGCCCGTCGTACTGCTGGGCAGACTGTTTTGTGCCGATAAGCACGCCACCTGTCCCAAGAGCAACAACGATATAATCCATAATCTCATACTTCTATTCTTTTATTAGTTTAGTTATCATTCATCAGTTCTTTGCATCACGCACACAACGGACACTCATCATTTTACCAATCACAGTACTCATGCGCGCCACTCCGCTCTGATAAAAACCGATTTGGCGACAATAATAAGCTGCAGATTCCTTTTCCGTATCACGTGTCGAGCTCCAATAGAAACCATAAACATCGATTAGCTGTGCACTGAACGTACCGTTCATATCTTGATACATACCTCCCAGCAACAGGTTGAGTTTCGTGCCTTCCTGCTGTTGTTTCATCAACGTTCCGGTACCCGCATCGTCTCCACGCCAGCCAATGCTGTTCTGTTCCTGTCCGGACATTCCCAACGCTGCTTCAAGATTCATCCAGTCTTCATCCGAAGGGAGTCTCCAACCTTCCGGAACAATACTTTCGGCGGCTTCCAAATCATAAAGCCGGCCAAATTTAGCCAGATTCTTTTCTCTCATTGCCGCTGATTCTTTTGAAGTCAGTTCTTCAATCACATATACATCCGAAGATCCCGCAGTGGGCTCAACGGACATATTCTCAACCATCCACTCCAAAGAGCCTATTCTCACCCATTTGTAGCCATCGGTTTCGCCCTCGGCCACCGGAGTGACCGACAGCATGCCCGGTTCATCATCACTACACGACCAAACAGCCACAGATAATAATAGTACGACCAGTATGTATTTCAAGTTTCTCATATTCTTTAAACGTTTTAAATTATAAATTATACCCTGCATCCGCAAGAATCTCCTTCAACTGATAATACTTGGAGTTTATATAATAATAGTATCCATACGCATCCTCAAACTGAGATTCATCATTTTCAATCATTACTTCTATAAATCTCCGCACTTCCTCTTCTCTCGTTCCGATTCTAAATACCAACATATAATAATCCATGTAGGGAGTAGCAGAGAAATAACCGCCGTCATAGATAGACGGGTAATAATAACCAGCATCTTCCAGACTCTCGCCATATGAATTATAATCACTGCCGTATGTTACCGGATATCCGTATTGATCCTGGAAGTCTTCATATACCGTAGCAAAAAATGCGTCAATCCGTGGATCCGCCATCGCAGCCGCAACCATTTCATCAATAGGCTTTGGAGTGAGGTCGCTGATAATCTGGTCACGCATCCCATAAGAGATAGCGAAACAGCGTGGTCCTTTGACGAACTGAAGTTCGGAACGGTTAAAATATCCATCGGTATTTTCACCTTCATCCACCAGGTATTCATCTTGATAGATCTGTTTCACTATCATGATGGAGAAAGCACGTCCGTCAGGATAGAGCGGCAAGAACTCTTCTTCAAAGAACTTAATGGCTGCACGGCGCTCTTCTTCATCCGTAATATAATCGTATTCATATTTGGTACGGGAAGGAGAAACCATTCCGTAAGCCAAATCCAGTGTCTCGGTCTTATAATACGGATTGCCGTTGCCGTCTACTCCGACATATTCATGACGCAACGTATCGTTAAACAACAAATACATACCGTTTCTCTCCTTAAACTCACGACGCATGATGTCGGTAGGGTCGGTAGAGTTGGCAGATACCTCGAAATTGTTGCCCGACTCTTCAGACGGAATTATCGGATCTTCTTCACTGCATGACAGCAATCCAATGGATGCTGCACATATTCCTATTATCGTTTTTAATCTGATCATGTTTCTCTAAACTTTAGTAATTAATGACTGCTGACGGCTGGCGTTCGCTACGCGCATTATTCGCCATATTGTTGAACTGGGCAATCTGATAAGGGACAGGCAACGTATTGGCTGCATCGTCCATCTTTAATGTATATTCGTATGTGGCAATCGGTGATAGTGATTCATCAATTCCAAATACCGTATAAGAATTTTTAAGAGTAGCCACCTGCGGATATTGGGTAGCCACAGCATAACGCCGGAGGTCAAACCAGCGATGTCCCTCGTTGTAAAGTTCCAGACGACGTTGCTCACGAATCAGCGTGACAAGTTCTTCGCCTTCTGCCGTGACCGGTGTATAGCTGCCGGATGAAATCCGGTTTTGCAATAATGTATTGATAGCTCCTTGGGCAACCGCATTCTCACCTTGACAGGCAGCCGCCTCCGCTAAATTTAGATACGCTTCGGACACACGCATAGAGAAATTATCGGATACATTCACATCCACATAGTCACCCTGAGCATCAAAAAACTTTTTGCACATCGGTATAGATGCAACAACAATTTCTACCCAGTCTCCCGTAACGGGATCTTCCTTCCACGTTGTTTCTCTAAATATATTGAAGAATATCGATTTGCGCAAATCATCATCGGGTATGGCATTGTAATATACTTCATTCACACCAAAGCCTTTATAATTCCATGATATAAGTTCTTGGAAATTCGCATACTTACCCATCGTGAATATTAACTCGTCGGAAGTCTCTGTCAGGAAGATATTTCCCGAAAAACTATTCAGATCAGTCAACGTATTTTTCCGCCCGATTACTTTATTGGCATAAGCCTGCGCATTCTCGTAGTCGCACATATAAAGACAGACACGGCTTTGCAGCAAGTTCACCGCATTAATGTCCGCCCGATAAATGGATTTATGAGCAACATCCTCCAAGAAAGATTCCGCCTGCGAAAGATCTGCCAGCACTTGGGCATATACCTCGGCAACCGTATTGCGGCTGAACTTAACATCTTCAATCATTTCAGTCAATTTGATTGGTACCCCCAAATCGGTAGAAGACGATGCCTGATAAGGCTTTCCGTAAAGGTTGACCAGCACAAAATAGTACGCTGCACGCAAGAAATGAGCTTCTCCCTTGATGCGGGTGATAGCTTCCCGCTCGGCAGTGGTATTACCCGATTGCTTGTCTATCTCATAAAGTGCCATATTGCAAATGTTGATATGCTCATACAACTTATTAAACGTATAATTGTCCGATGAAGAAGAGAGCTTGTCAAAACTTAGATCTACATTACCTTGCCAAGTATAATACCCAAAATATTTATTGGCGGCATTCAACGGATCAATATTCAGCAACAATGTTTTATTCTGCTGCACCTCGTCAGCCATCAGATGGACATACGGATAATATCCTTCATTATCCTGATACTTCATATACCCCGACCCGATGAGCAACTCATCTACATCGGAGTAAGACTCTATATATGATTTGTTTTGAGAGTTCTCTGTCAGAAAATCCGAACAGGAACTCATACTGACAACCATTCCTACTAATGCTACTATATATCTTTTCATATTTCTCTCTTTTTTTATAAAGTGATACTGATTCCGGTAGTAAAGGTCGGTCTTTCTGACAACTGAATATCAGAGAAACCACTCTGCATAGGTGTCTGTCCGTTCAGCTTGGACGAACTGATGGTGAAAATATTACTTGCCGACAACGTGACCGACAAGCCTTTGATAAACCATCTGCGCAACTTTTCTTCAGGTATGTCATACGAAAAGCTCAAATTGCTACATTTCAGATAATTACCGCTGACTACACGCTGATTGCCATAATCATACATATCCCACGCATTTTCCGCAATGACCGGCATCATCCCGTTATAGTAGCGATAAGACCAGTGATACAAATACTTGACGCTCTCGGCGGAAGAACCGTTGATGATGTTCGGTATATTAGTAGTCCGTTCATCCCCCGGTTTCTGCCAACGGTTGTTGAGTGCCGAATTGATATTTTGCTCCGGATTGAAATTGATTCCATTGGGATAAAGACGGAACAAACGAACTTTATTGCCCAAAGAATAAGCCAAATTCACTCCAAGACGGAAGCTCTTGTAACGGAGTGAAGTGTTCAGACTTCCCTGAATGGTCGGTTCACGATTACCCGATGGAGTAAGAACAGCGGTGTAAACCTCGTAATTGCTTTTGCCTATCAACTCTTCAGCACACTCCTGCATATCATCGAACATCGGACCTCCGTCTGTCGGGTTCAACCCGATAAACTTATAAGAATAGAATGTTCCTACCGGTTGTCCTTGTACCAATGCTGTACCGTTCAAATAGTTCGACAATTCATAACTGTCATTATCGGGCTGAGTAGTCATCTTATTGAAAACTTTCGAAATGGAAGTCGAGATAGTCCATCGCCAGTCTTTGTTTTGTATAGGATTGAGCGTTACGTCAAAACTGTATCCGTAGTTTTTGACGGTTCCATTGTTTACCACATAAGTACCTGTTCCATTAACAGTCGAAATATTTTTGGTCATGAAGGCATCACTAGTTACCTTATAATAGTATGATGAACCTAGTTGTATAGCCCCTTCAAGAAAAGAAAGGTCAAGTCCTACATTAAATGAACTCGTTTTCTCCCATCTCAAGTCAGGATTCGGATAGACACTGACATTTGACTCCAGCTCATTGAAATGACTATTCATCGGCAGCTTTGTGATAATCATCCGTGGCGACTGGTCATCAAGCATATTTCCCTGATAACCGTAAGAGGTACGGAGAGCTATATTGTCTATAATCTTCGATTCCGGATCACCCAGATGCTCCCAAATGTTATAGGCAGCCGAAACGGACCAGATAGGCAACAACTTCTCGTTACTTCTGCTACCGAACTTATTAGAACCGTCAATACGCGCATTGGCATTCAAAGTAATCCAACGCTTGTAACTGTAAGATAGTGAAGCATAAGCAGAAAGTAAGTTTGAAAGGTTCTCGGTAATCAACGGAAGGTTATACTCACTAGTCATCCATTGCATATATTTGGGATAGTCACTTAGATTGACATCAGAGATAAAACTTTTGCCACGATCCGGGAAATAGCCCCGTTCTACCGATGAATACTGGTCGTAATCTGTCGAGCTGACCTCGTATCCCAAGTTCAGAGTAATGTTGTGCTGCTCTTCGGTTCCGAAATATTTGGAACCATCCAGCTGCAAACGAGCCGTATAAGAATTGGTACGCGAGTTATTCTTGGTCAGCTCCCCTCCAAACGGACATTCCGACTGCGAATCGGAACCCTTGTCGGGAGCTACACCGATATCAGAACGCCGCTGCGTAGAAATGTAGTAAGTCTGGTCTCCCCAATAGCCTTCGATATCGGAATTTGAAACTGAATAAGAAAGAATAGCTTTTGCCGAGAGCCATGGAAAAATCTTATAATCTACATTTCCGGTAAGCGACAGGCCGTTTGAATTTTGTTCGGTTCCACTGTTGGCAAGCTCATTCATGATGTTATAACTATACAGCTTATTATCCTTACTCCTTTTATAGAATGAATAAGCTCCTTCACTGTCATAATTGGCAATGGCACGGCTCGTATTGTAAGCATAATCAATCGGTGAAATGGAAGCCTGATTATAATTACGCTTGCTCACGTTACCGTTCATATTGAATGATGCCGACAGCCGGTCGTTGAAATTAATATCCAGATTCAACGAACCTGTATTACGTTGATTCTGATTTCCGCGAATCACATCATTATCTTTCACGTAACCCAACGAAGCATAATAACGTATGTTTTCACTACCTCCCGACACACTCACCGTATGCTGATGAGACAATGAGTTTTGGGCGATGTCCGAAAACCAGTCGGTATTCATCGACTCCATCCGTGCCACTCCCGCATTGAACTGTTCATTCGTGATGGCTCCGGAATAAAGTTGTGAAAGCAGCCCTTCGTAACCAATCAACGATGCCGTGGATTCATACCCATGATGATTGGCGACCAAATCTTTGGAGAAATTAATCCTTTCCTGCGAATTCATCACATTGACAGACCGGTCGGAATAGCTCGGACGCAACTTGAACGTAAGATTCATATTATAATTGACCTGCGGTTTGCCCACCCGTCCCTTTTTAGTCGTCACCACAATCACACCGTTGGCGGCTCTTACTCCATACAGAGCGGTGGACGAAGCATCTTTCAAAACGTCGATACGGTCAATATCTTGAGGATTGATACCCGAAATGGCATTTCCCACCCGGTTGATGTAATCGGGGTCGTTCAATTCTTCAGCGGAAATCTGTACCGGATCATTGACCACGATACCGTCAACTACCCAAAGCGGTTCACGGTTGCCGATCAACGTACTGGTTCCACGAATACGGATGCGCGGAACGGTTCCCACTTCTCCAGAATTATTGATTACGGTCAGGTCGGGAATACGTCCTTCGAGCATCTTGTCTATCGAATTTTGTCCCGGAATCATCAAATCGGCCGCCTTGATTGAAGAAATCGCACTCGTCAGCTTTTTCTTGTCAATCACCTGATAACCGGTAATCACCACATCTTCCATCGCCTGGATATCTTCCTGCATCACCACGGTCATATAGCTGGCTCCATCCGTTCTTATTTCCTGCGGTTTCATTCCGATATAAGTAAATCTTAATTTTACTTTCGGATCATCTCGGTAGCACTCCAGTCGAAACTGCCCGTCCACATCGGTGATGGCTCCGGTCTGCGAGTCAGCAACCATGACTGTCACTCCCGCCAGTTTATCCCCCTTCACGTCTTTCACGATTCCTTCAATCGTAATGAACTTGTCTTTTTCCGATTGCCGCTGCAACACTCCAGGTTTAATAACGATCAGTTCTCCATCAATTTCATAAGACAAGTTGGTTCCTTGCAAGCAATAATCCATCACTTGCCGGATGGTGGCCCCTTTAAAGTCCATGGTCAATCCCTTGACGCCAGCCACATCCGCCACTTTGAACACAAAGGAGTGGTCGGTCTTGTGTGTGATGTATTCAATCACTCTCGACAGAGAATAATCTTTGACTTTGATATCAAAGCTTGAAGTTTGGGAAAAAGCATATCCACACGAAAATTGCAATAGAAGTAAAAGAATCCATCTTCGTACAAAAGTCGAGCCTCCCCTCTTTACTTCTATCCAATTGACAGAAACTTCGTTGTTTTTCTTCATTTTGATTTGTATTTTAATGATTAATATTGATTGCTTTGTCAGAAGTCTGTTATAAGAAACCTATTCTTTGTAAATGACGATCCGCTCATTGGCATCGATCGTAAACTGAAGACCATTGGTCTTTTGCATCTTTTGAAGAACATCGCCAATAGTAGGATACCGCTTCATGTTCAGATAGAATCTGACATCTTTCAACGCCGGGTCACGATAGGTCACCTCGAACGAATACCATTTGGAAAGATGGCTGAACACCTCTTCCAGCCGCTCGTTTTTAATCACAATCCTATCTTCCCGCCACGCAAGTACATCTTTGATATTTGCCGGTCTGCACTCTATATCACCTGAAACTTTGGTATAAACAGACTGCTGGCCCGGCGTCAGCTTGATTTCATCGTCCACATTGAAATAACGTTGGCTGACACTACCGGTTAAAAGCGTCGTGGTAATGCTGTTTTCATCGGCATAGGAACGGATATTGAAACTAGTTCCCAGCACTCTCAAACTCATGTCGCCCGTATGTACGATAAACGGTGATTTCGCATTGGGAGCCACTTCAAAATAAGCTTCACCGAAAAGCGTCACTTCCCGCGATTCACAGGCAAAAATTTCTGGATATGAAATAGAGGACAGGCTATTAAGCCATACTTTAGTGCCGTCACAAAGCGTGATGCTGAAATTTCCTCCCCGGGGAACTTTTATAGAATTGATGACCGTTCGCTGCATGGGTGGCTGACTGCTCCGTACATAAGTAATAGACTGACCGGCATCTATTTTAATCGCAGTATTGGAATGGCTTGAAATAATAGTGTCCATACTTTGCCCCAATGCAATCGTCTCACCATTATCAAGCGTCAGAGTCACTTGATTGGTCTCTTCACTTACCACTGTCTTGGCTACAGGTTCATCCATCCGTGAAGTCTTATTATGTTGGGATAGGTAATAAAAGCCACCCAAAAGTAAAGTTACCACTGCGGCATAACGCAACGTATGTTTCACTATTCGCCTTAATTTCAATTGCCGTCTGACTTTTGAAAAGGCCATCCGGCAATCAATCCGGTCTTGCTGGTTCTGGAACGCGAATCCATAACGCAGTTTGATAAGTTGAGTAAAGAGCTGTTTGTTTTCAGGCTCTTTCAACCTATTGAATAATTCCACTTTGCCCTCTTCCGACAATTCTCCGTTCAGATAAGCAATCATAAGTGTTTCCACCAAATCAGGTTGATGCATCCTTTTCATTCTTTATCAAGGTCATTTTGATAAGATAGACACATAAAACAAAAAATGGGTGAACAAATTCACTCATTTTTTTGAATATACCTACATTTTTTCTTATTCCACAGCTTTATGAAAGCATAAAGATGAATGCAATCAACACATTTTCGGGGAATTGTTCGCGAAGTTTTTTAAGTCCGGAAGCAAACAATGTTTTCACTGTATTTACGGAAATATCAAACTCATTGGCCACCTCCTTATACTTTTGTCCTTCTATCAACACTGCTTTAACCACCCTTCTTGTTTTTTCAGGCAGATTATCAATAGCTATATTAATATCCGCAATCAATTGCGGATCAATGGTGGTCACCTCTTCTTCCATTATTTCAAAATAAGCGGCATCTAAATCAGACAGTTCAACCACACTACGATTCAAGGCATTCAGGCAACTGTTTCTCACAGCCCGAAACAGGTAAGTATGCAGCACATTGCTGTCAATCTTCTGATAAGTACGTGATTTTATAAAATTTAGAAATACATCTTGAACAATATCTTCAGCATCCGAGAAGTTTGAAAGCTGGAGATTAGCAAAAACAACCAACGGTTTATAATACCGTTGATAGAGAAGCAAACCACCATTCTGATAGTCACTACACAATTTTTGTACTATTTGTTCATTAGTTATACTCATGTATTTACGAATGAGTCAGTTTGCGTTTTTTTATTTGTCCGTAACGATTTATGTGATTAAGTTACAAAAATAGAAAAATTATTTTTTTAATGCTAATTGCGCCTTCTAAAACTTGATACGCAGTTGCATTTGTATATCTCCTTTTTTATTTCCACAGATCAAATCATTGCCGGAACCAATCTCGTTCCGGTCTAAATAGACTGTTTCGCCAAACTTGGTTATCAACAGAAAGTATTTATTCAGTTCATATCTGAAACGAATGGAACAGCGGAATCCACGTCCTTGGAAGGACGGAGTGTAAAACGTATAAAGCAATCCGCTTTCCGAGGCATATACGCGCGAATCATAATCGTCTGTAGAAAAGTAACTGCCTTGAACGTCAGCAAACAGCCTGGCCCAAGGCAGTTGGGAGGATATCATTTGTGTAA
>OBIM01000395.1_pt1 | contig 20783 bp, 16 predicted proteins | sample 1496191 | NCBI WGS metagenome assembly OBIM01 (sample SAMN00265067, study PRJEB22529) | human gut metagenome
TATTGTTAGTTTTGAAATAGGGCTACCGCAACCCCACTGGCTTTAGAGGGTGGTTTAAGGTAGCCGGAAGCGGAGGTTTGTGCTATACTCGCGTTATGGGAACGTGGAAATCAAAAACAGACACAAATATTTGTTACAGTATCATATTATTTTCGTATGCAAGTATAGAAAGAAATTGCTGATGTCAAAACAAATATCAGATGATATAAAGCAGTTTTCTTATGAGATATGTCAAAAGCATAAAGTCATTATCAGATATATGGAGACAGATAAAGATCATATTCATTACATGATAGCAACAGAACTAACAATGTCTATCAGTAAAATAGTAAATCTGATGAAGAGTTATACAACATATCATATTTGGAAAAGATATTCGGATTATCTACGAAAACATTTCTGGAAAGAACATACTTTTTGGACGGACGGATATTTTGTCTGCAGTGCAGGAAATGTATCAGAAGAGATGTTGAGAAAATATATAGAAAATCAAGGGTAGGAAGGTGGCGACAGTGGGTGTTAAAAGCATATAAATACAGGATATATCCTAATAGCGAACAAAGAATTCAGATTGCAAAAACATTTGGCTGTTGCCGTTTTGTTTACAATCAGACATTGGCATATCGGAAAGAAATATACGAGAAAGAGAAAAAGTCAGTTAGTAAAACGGATTGTAATAATTACTGTAACAGAGAATTAAAGAAAGACTATGAATGGTTAAAAGAAATAGATAAATTTGCTCTGACCAACGCAATCTATAACATGGACGTTGCATATCAAAAATTCTTTAAGGAGCATGCAGGATATCCGAAATTCAAGAGCAAACACGATAACTATAAATCATACACAACAAACTTCACAAATGGAAATATTGCGGTAGATTTTGAGACAGGGAAGATAAAACTGCCAAAATTAAAAGCAGTAAAAGCAAGGTTACACAGGGAATACAGTGGGCAGATTAAGTCAGCGACCGTTTCGCAGGTTTCCAGTGGAAAATACTATGTATCCATACTTGTAGAAACGGAGCATAAGGAACTGGCACATACAAATCATAACATAGGAATTGATTTAGGAATTAAAGATTTATGCATTACTTCTGATGGGAAGGCATATGAGAATCTAAAAATCATAAAAAAATACGAGAAACAGCTTGTAAAGCTGCAAAGGCAGCTGTCACATAAAGGAAAGAGAAGTAAGAACTATTATAAAACAAAGAAAAAGATAGCATTATGCCATGAGAAAATAAGGAATATAAGAAAAGATTATCTACATAAAGTTTCACATGAGATTATCAGCGAAAACCAAGTGATAGTTTCAGAAAATTTACAGATAAAAAACATGGTAAAAAATCATCATCTGGCAAAAGCCATAAGTGATGTATCATGGTATGAGCTGACAAGACAGTTAGAGTATAAGGCAAAATGGAATGGCAGGAAATACATCAAGATAGATACATTTTATGCCAGCAGTCAATTATGTTCTGTTTGCGGGTATCAGAATCCAGATACAAAAGATTTGTCAGTGAGGACATGGATATGTCCGAAATGCGGAGCGGAACATGACAGGGATATCAATGCCGCAAAAAATATACTGACAGAGGGATTAAGACAAATAGCATAAAGAAATATATAGGGCAGGGACTGCCCGAATTAACGCCTGTGGAGATAGTAGGTTACGAGGTCGATGAAGCAGGAAGCCCATTGGCTTAAGACAATGGGTAGTTCACCAATGATAAGGTGGAAAAAAGGACAAAACATCGTTACTGCTCAGACAGTATCTGAGCACTTTGCTGTATCATACATATCAGTTACTATATTTACCAGATTAAGGTTGACGCTCTATCGTGAATTAAATATAATAAACTTGATTTACTGTGCCTTTTTAGGGGAATACCGAAGGCATCTGGAGGAAAAATGAGAAGAAACCTTAATATAAAACAGAGAAAATGGCGGAGCTTTATCTTTGCAACGATTTTTGGTGTGACAGCAGCGACTGCGGTCATTACGGTAAAACCGTTGGAAAGTTATGCGTATACGGAGACGGCGGGTGTTTTGAATGATGGACCGGTACAGATGCGAAAGACTCCGGTAGATGGGGACAAGATCACATCTTTAGCTGCGGGTACAGCAGTCCGTGTGATAGATGAAGTGGATGGCTCCGATGGAATGAAATGGTACAAGGTACAGATTTCCTATAATGGAATGGCATCCACCGGATATATCCGGTCAGATTTTATCACGCTTTCAACAGAAGATACCTCTTCCGGAAGTACGATCACAGATAATTCAGCACAGGGTGCAGCCGGAGTTGTCACCAACACGAACGGCAATGTCTATGTGAGGACAGGTGCGAGCACGGCATATTCTCCGGTCACGACGGTAAAAAGAGATCAGACAGTCAATGTACTCGGACAGACAACCACAAATGGAACTGTGTGGTACAATGTGACATTTAATAAGAATGGTGTGGATTATGCAGGTTGGATCTGCGGAACCTATCTGGCAGTAACCGGACAGACTTCTGCGGATGGATCGCAGGGAGACACCACAACGGTGACGGATGAAGAATATGTTGCATCGTTAAAATCAGCAGGATTTCCGGACAGCTATTGTAACTCACTTCTGGCATTGCACCAGAAGTATCCAGACTGGCAGTTCGTTCCGGTACAGACAGGACTAGACTGGAATACCGTCATTGCAAATGAGAGTGTTGTCGGAAGGAATCTGGTGCAGAGTTCTTCCAATGATGCGAGAAAGTCAACGGAGACGGGGGCTTATGACTGGGCGACCAACAAATGGTATGGTTATGACGGAGCAGGCTGGGTAAGTGCCTCCTCCAATTACATAGCATATTGCATGGATCCGAGAAATTACCTGAATGACACGTATATTTTTCAGTTTGAAACGTTAGAATATGCGCCATATCAGAACGTGACAGGAGTTGGAAATATTCTGTCAGGCAGTTTCATGAGTGGAAACTATAGCGATACAGACGGAGCATCGCGAAGCTATGCAGATACTTTCATGGAAGTGGGACAGAACTTGAGTGTCAGTCCTTATCATCTGGCTGCAAGATGTAAGCAGGAGCAGGGAAATAAGGGGACAAGTCCTTTGATCTCTGGCAATTACTCTGGCTATAATGGATATTACAATTACTTTAATATCGGAGCATATACGACATCGTCTGCGTCTGCGACGGTCAACGGATTGATTTATGCGAAAAATAACGACTGGAATTCTATTTATAAATCAATTAATGGTGGAGCTGGTATCGTTGGAAATAATTATGTGAAAAAAGGGCAGAACACCTTATATTTCCAGAAATTTAATGTGGTGAATATGAACAGCATATACTCACATCAGTACATGACAAATGTGCAGGCGGCAATGTCAGAAGGAAAAACAATGAGCACGGCTTATGCGGATAAATCACAGGGATTTATATTCCGTATTCCGGTGTATAGCAATATGCCGGAGTCAGCAGTGACGTTTTCAGACAGTGGTAATCCGAATAACTGGCTCTCTTCTCTCAGCGTAAGCGGATATGGACTGACACCGTCTTTCCAGGCAGCAGTAACCGATTATTCCGTGATCGTTGGAACCGAGGTAAGCTCGATCAATGTAGGTGCTTCGGCAGTTGCACCGAAAGCGGGAGTTTCCGGGGCGGGAACTTATGCATTGAATTATGGAAATAATGCGATCAACGTAACTTGTGTGTCACAGAGCGGTTCGGCAAAAACCTACACGATCAATGTGGTAAGACAGCAGCCGGCAGCAGACAATACCCAGACACCGGAAAGTGGTGGAACAACGGTTGCGGACGGCGTATCCGTTTCTACCTCCTATAAACTGGGAGATACCGTGATCACAGGTATTACACCGGGAACAGGCGCTTCTTCTGTACTTGCCAATATCTCAGCGGGAAGCGGCACGGTCAAAGTGCTGAAAGCAGATGGCACAGAAAATACCGGTGCAGTCGGAACAGGTAATAAAATTGCAGTATATGCAAATGGAACACTGGTGAAGCAGTATGACGTTGTCATTTACGGTGACATCAATGGAGATGGAAAAATCTCTGTGGTCGATCTGGTCATGATGCAGAAACAGATTCTTGGAACATCACAGCTTTCCGGTGCGTATGCAGCGGCTGCGGACATAAGCAGAGATGGAAAAGTTTCCGTAAAAGACCTTGTGCTTTTGCAGAAACATATTATAAATGCAGCACAGATTGAACAGTAACAGGGCTGTGTGGATAGAAAGAGTTATTTTAGTGAGAAAATACAATTTTCACACATAAGAATGGAGAGTAAAATGAAAAAGAAATTAGGTGTGATCATTACACTGTTAACATTATGCATCTGCCTTATGACACCGCAGATGCATGCCAAGGCGGCTTCCGGAAAAACAACGATCGCTGTGTCTGCCGGTTCCCTGAATATCGGACAGACTGTGACGGTAACGGCAAAAGCATTAAGTGCATCCGGGGACAGTGCATATGCCAATATGGTTTTGACCTATGATGCCGGCATTCTGGAGTTTGTGAGCTGTAATGCAACTTATGGCGGTGGCGGCGGAAGTATTTCGGTAGCGAGTGACAGCTTCAGTGTGACATTAAAAGCAATTGCTGCAGGGAAAGCATCCATATCCCTTTCTGCTACAGATGGAGTTATTTTCAGCACCGCGGAAGAATTGGATTCCATGGCAGGCAGCAGCACTTCTGTAACGGTCAAAAACGAAGCAGCTGGTGGAAACAGCACGAACAATGGAAGCTCCGGCAGCAATGGAAATGCGGGAAATGGAAGCAGTTCTGGAACAGGAAGTAACAACAATACTGGAAGCAATACGAATACGGCAGCTTTATCCGCAGATAATTCCTTAAAGGCACTGACGATTTCACCGGGAACATTGTCTCCGGCTTTTAAGGGAAGCACCACAAAGTACACGGCAACGGTTGATAATTCCGTGACAAGTATTGCAGTGAGTGCAACACCGGTCAATGAAAAGGCAACGATTGAGTCTGTGACTGGAAATACGAATCTTGCAGTTGGGGCAAACGTTGTTAAGATAGTCGTAAAAGCAGAAAATGGCACAACAGCTACTTATAAAATCACTGTGACAAGACAGGCTGCAGGAACCACCGGAAGTGAGACGACAACTACAGGCGGTGAAAACGGAGACGACGGAAATGGTGACAGCGAGACTCCAGAAGACACCGAGGAAGTGGATGCAACGGAAACTCCGGTGCCGGCGGCAGACGTTGTGATCAATAACACAACCTACCATATCGCAGACAATTTTACAGAGGAACAGATTCCGGCTGATTTTACAGAAGCAACGGTTAATTTCCGGGGAGCGGAATGCAGAGGTCTGACATTCAACAAGGGAACGATCTCTCTGATCTATCTGGAAACAGACAATGTGGACGCAACGACCGGCAGATTTTTTATTTATGATGAGACCAGGGATGTTGTCTATGATTTTATGAAGTTTACAGCAGGGGAGAGCAGTTATGCTATCCCACTTCTGGCGCCGCTTGATTCGGTACTGCCGGAGAGTTATGTGCAGGTGTCCCTGCAAATGCCGGAAAATACTGTGATGACCGCTTACCAGCTTCCGGCAGAGGATGGAGAGGAAGCGTCTGATTTCTATATCTTTTATGGGGTAAATCAGGATGGAACCGAAGGCTGGTATCAGTATGATGCAGCAGAAGGCACTTACCAGCGTGTGAACAGAAATATTACAGAGACAGCGGATTCTTCTTCGGATGATCTTGCAGCATTGCAGAGCGAGTATGATGAACTCTCAAAGAAATATAAAGATGCAAAATCCTTTTCCAGAAACATGATCGCTGTGCTTATTTTTGTATTGGCAATCGCAGTTGTGATCATCCTGAATATCGTTCTCTTTGGCAGAAAGAAAAAAGGAAAAGACGAACTCTTAGAGGACGACGATTCTGAGAACGAAGAGTCTGAGTACGAGAGCGATGAGGAAGATGAATTTGTCGAAAAATCCCCTGAAGCTCCAATGAAAAACGCAGAGAACACAAAAAAAGCATCAAAAGCAGGGCAGACAGCGAGAACAAATAAAGCCGGGAAACCGAAAAAAGCAGAAGAAACAGAAGAAGCACAAGAGTTCGAAGAGGATGAGGACGATTATTTCGATGACGAGGAAGAGTACATCGAGGAAGAACATCCAATCAACAGGGCTTACCGCGAATGGAATGATTATGAGGATGAAATTCCATCCCAGTCTAAGAAACCAGTGACAGAAGAAACATCTGAGAAAGAATCATCCACAGAAAATGTGAAAATGGATGAACAACAAAAAAATGAAACTTCTATAAAAAATGAAAAAGGATTGGAAGTTTTCGACTTAAATGATTTATAATATAAAATAGAATGTAGATAATTGCGAAACTCATTCATAACGTAAATTAAATTGTGAAAAATCAACAAAAGCTTGAGAAAACACGGTGGAACCGCCAGTACTTAGAAGGCAGGTGCGACATTTTTTATCAGGTCTGTGCATTTATTGCACAGACCGTGCGAAGATGATTCAAGAGTGAGCAAATTCCTATCTGCGAAGCAGATTTTATATGAATTTGCGAAGTACTGCGAAGAATGAGCAGTACCGTTGCGAGTGACACGTAGCGGAAGCGTGTTTTCGAAAATTTTGTTGATTTTGAACAATTTGAAATAGCTTAAGGAGAGTTTGCAATCACCTAATAAATAATGTGAGGAGACAACATGCAATTACCATACACTGTAAAAGCAAAAAAAGCGGTTACGATCGCCGGCAAAATGTCAAAATCATTACATCATAATTATATCGGAACCGAGCACTTACTGATTGGGCTATTGAAGGAAAATTCAGGAGTAGCGGCAAAAATTCTGAATGAGAATGGTGTAGAGTTAGATAAAATTGTAGATCTGATCAAAGAATTGATCGCTCCGGCGGAGGGAACAACAGTAGCAGAATCAGATGGTTATTCACCGAGAGCAGCAAAAGTTCTTGAGAATGCAGAGAAGGAGGCAGTCAGATTCCATGCAGATGCCATTGGAACAGAACATATTCTGATTGCCATGATCAAAGAGACAGACTGTGTTGCATCCAGATTACTGACAACTCTGTCCGTCAATATGCAGAAAGTCTTTGTGGACACTCTCATTGCGATGGGGGAAGATGCAAATCTTTACCGCGAAGAATTTCAGAATGGCCGTCCGGGAAAAAAGAAAAATAATGAGGGAACCCCGACGCTGGATCAGTATTCCAGAGATCTGACACAGCTTGCTACGGAAGGAGCACTGGATCCGGTGGTTGGACGTGAGGAAGAAATCCAGAGAGTGATTCAGATTTTAAGCAGAAGAACAAAGAACAATCCATGTCTGATCGGAGAACCGGGAGTTGGTAAAACGGCTATCGTGGAAGGAATCGCAGAGCGTATCGTATCCGGCCTTGTACCGGACTCTGTTCAGGGAAAAAGAGTGGTATCTTTAGACCTGTCCGGTATTGTGGCTGGTTCAAAATACCGTGGAGAATTTGAAGAGCGTATCAAAAAAGTGATTCAGGAAGTGACAAAAGCAGGAAATGTTTTGCTGTTTATCGATGAGCTTCACACAATCATCGGTGCCGGTGGCGCAGAGGGCGCGATCGATGCCTCTAATATTTTAAAACCTGCACTTGCCCGTGGTGAGATTCAGATCATGGGAGCAACGACAATCACAGAATACCGCAAATATGTAGAAAAAGATGCTGCACTGGAGCGAAGATTCCAGCCTGTGACGGTGGAGGAACCGGGCGAGGAACAGACAGTTGCAATTTTGAAAGGGCTTCGCGGTAAATACGAAGCACATCATCATGTAAAGATCACGGATGAGGCAGTCGAGGCGGCAGTCCGCCTGTCAGCGCGCTATATCAATGACCGTTTTTTGCCGGATAAGGCAATTGATCTGATGGATGAAGCAGCAGCAAGAGTGCGGTTTGGCGTGTCTAACCATACAGAGAAACTTGCGGAATTGAGAAATCAGATCACAGAAAAAGAATTACAGTTAGAGGATGCTCTGAGCAATTCCGATATTGCGCTTGCAAAACAGTGCAAGGAAGAAAAAGAAGCATTGGAAGCAGAGCTTGAGAAGCAGACAAAAAAAGCGCAGCGTGAGATCCGCAGAAAGAATCTGTCTGTCACAGAGGATGATGTGGCAGATGTTGTTTCCGGCTGGACAAAAATTCCGGTGAAGAAACTGGCAGAAGGCGAGGCAGCCCGCCTGAAAAAATTAGAGGCAACGCTGCACAAACGTGTCGTTGGTCAGGAAGAAGCTGTGACGGCTGTGGCAAAAGCGGTGAGACGTGGACGTGTCGGTTTAAAAGATCCGAGAAGACCAATCGGTTCGTTCCTGTTCTTAGGACCTACAGGCGTAGGTAAAACGGAGATTTCCAAGGCACTGGCGGAGGCTGTTTTCGGCAATGAACAGGCGATGATACGTGTTGATATGTCGGAGTACATGGAGAAACACAGTGTTTCTAAAATGATCGGTTCCCCGCCGGGATATGTCGGACATGAGGACGGCGGTCAGCTCAGCGAGAAAGTGCGCAGGAATCCGTATTCCGTGATTTTGTTTGACGAGATCGAAAAAGCGCATCCGGATGTATTTAATATTTTACTTCAGGTGTTAGACGATGGACATATCACGGATTCCCAGGGACGCAAGGTGGACTTTAAAAATACGATCATTATCATGACATCAAATGCAGGAGCACAGTCCATTGTGGAACCGAAAAAACTTGGTTTTGCATCTTCTGATGATGAAAAGCAGAATTACGAGCGCATGAAAAACAGTGTGATGGAGGAAGTGCGCAGGATTTTCAAACCAGAGTTCTTAAACCGTATTGATGAGACCATCGTATTCCGTTCACTGAACAAAAATGATATGAAACAGATCGTCACATTAATGTTGAAAGATCTGACAGACCGTTGTAAGAGCCAGATGGATATCACACTTCATGTGCGTGACAGCGTGAAAAATTATATTGTGGAAAAAGCATACGAACCGAAATATGGAGCAAGACCACTCCGCCGCAAAATCCAGAATGAGATCGAGGATCAGCTTGCAGAAGAAATCTTAGACGGCAAGGTGAAAAAGGGTGATGAAGTGATCGTCACTACGAAAAAGAATGCAGTTGTTTTTGAAGTAAAGGAACAGTAACACAAAAATAAAAAAATCCTTAAAAATGATGAAAATGCTGGCAATCGAAATGTAGTTGAGCTATAATGATTTTACAAAATTTTTACGGTGCAGCAGGCAGAGAAGGACTGTACCACAGGAGGAAAAGATGAGCGCTATTAGTGAATTAATTCGTTCAGAAGCAGATGGAACGATCAGTTTTGGAGATTACACTCTGGATGCAAAGGCAAAGCTTGATAACTTCGGGCATCAGGGAGATCTTTATAAGGTAAAAACTTACAAAGACATCACAAAGCTGGAGCGTAATGGTATGTTTGTTTATGAATCCGTACCGGGAACAGCGGCATATCATTTGAATGCAACGGACACAGGAATTTCTTTTTCCGTGGAAGGACCGGAAGATGCTCAGATCACACTGGAGTTAGAAGAAGAGACTGAGTATGAAATTACAGTGGACGGAGCAAGCGCAGGTAAGATGAAAACAAATCTCGGTGGCAAGTTGACCGTCAGTGTGGAACTTGGAGAGAAACCGGTAGAAGTTCAGATTCAGAAATGCTAAGAAATGATAAGGGGTTGTCAGAAACGGCAACTCCTTTTAATGTCAATCGGAACTATTTGCAGAGTTTCCGGTTATTTTTTTGATAGGGAAGGTTTTATGGCAAAAGGAAAAACAAGTATTTTTTTCTGCCAGTCCTGCGGATACGAATCGTCCAAATGGATGGGGCAGTGTCCGGGATGTAAGGAATGGAATACATTTGTAGAAGAAGTGGTGGACAAAAAGAGTGCGGGCACACTGGCAAAGCAGAAAGCAACAGCGTCAGAGGCAAAGGTACTGCCACTGTCCCAGATCGAGATGACCTATGACAAACGTGTGTCGACCGATATGAAAGAATTAGACCGTGTACTTGGCGGAGGTATTGTGCAGGGTTCCATGGTGTTAGTGGGAGGCGATCCCGGAATCGGAAAATCTACATTGCTGCTTCAGGTGTGCAGGAATCTGTCGGAGCATAACATAAAAGTGCTCTATATTTCCGGGGAGGAATCTTTGCAGCAGATCAAGATCCGTGCAGAGCGTATCGGAAATTTCGGGGACAGTCTGAAACTGCTGTGTGAGACAAATCTTGACACCATAAAGGCAGTCATTGACCGGGAAAAACCGCAGATCGTTGTAATCGATTCCATCCAGACGATGTTTAACGAAGAGGTTTCCTCGGCACCGGGCAGTGTATCACAGGTGCGCGAGTCCACAGGTGTTTTGATGCAGATCGCAAAGGGAATGGGAATCTCCATTTTCATTGTGGGACATGTGACGAAAGAGGGAGTGGTGGCAGGACCGAGGGTGTTAGAACACATGGTAGACACCGTGCTTTATTTTGAGGGAGACAGGCATGCGGCTTACCGTATTTTAAGAGGTGTAAAAAACCGTTTTGGCTCCACAAATGAGATCGGTGTATTTGAGATGCGGCAGGACGGACTTGTGGAAGTGGAAAATCCGTCTGAATACATGTTGAGCGGTAAACCGGAGGGAGCGTCCGGCTCTGTTGTGGCATGTTCCATGGAAGGGACTAGACCAATCCTTTTGGAGGTGCAGGCACTTGTATGTCACAGTAATTTTGGGATTCCGCGAAGGACAGCGGCAGGAACGGATTTTAACCGCGTCAATCTTCTGATGGCGGTTCTGGAAAAAAGACTGGGCTTAAAGCTGGGTGACTGTGATGCCTATGTGAATATCGCAGGAGGAATCAAAATGAATGAGCCGGCAATCGACCTTGGCATTGTTCTTGCATTGATCTCAAGTTACAAGGACAAACCGATCGATGAGAAAACCATCTGTTTTGGCGAGGTCGGATTAAGCGGTGAGGTCCGCGCGGTAAATATGGCAGAACAGCGGGTGCAGGAGGCAAAAAAACTTGGCTTTGAGGTCTGTATTCTACCGGAGGTCTGCAGAAAATCCATGACAGAAGTAAAAGGTATCAGGCTGGTCGGTGTGAGCAATCTTTTAGATGCCATGAATTATCTGAAATAAAAAAATTGTATGAATTTTATAAAAAATAAAGGAAATTGAAAAATCCTGCCGAATAATAAAAATATGGAGATTTTATTGAAACGATTTTTTATATGGTGCTTCGGGAGAGACTGTCAGATATCAGAGAGGTGATACATATGACAATACGGGAAGAACTTGAAAAAATGGAGCGGGAAACATTAAGTCCTTATGCAACGCTCAGTGTGAACACGAAAGGCAGGGAACGCGAGGAAGAACAGTGCGATGTCCGGCCTGTTTTTCAGCGAGACAGGGACAGAATCCTGCATTGTAAGGCATTCCGGCGGTTGAAGAATAAGACACAGGTTTTTCTGACACCGAAGGGAGATCACTATAGGACAAGACTTTCCCATACCTTAGAGGTATCGCAGAATGCGAGAACGATTGCAAAAGCACTGCGTCTGAATGAAGATTTGGTGGAAGCAATTGCACTGGGACACGATATGGGGCATACGCCGTTTGGCCATGCCGGAGAGTATGTGTTAAACGAAATCTGTGAAGACGGATTCCGGCACAACGAGCAGAGTGTCCGTATCGTGGAAAAACTTGAGAAAAACGGCATGGGCTTAAACCTGACATGGGAAGTGCGGGATGGCATTTTAAATCATCAGTCTAAGTCAATGCCCCATACTTTAGAGGGAAAAGTTGTCCGCTTATCAGATAAAATCGCCTATGTTTACCATGACGTGGATGATGCGATCCGTGCAGAGATCCTGACGGAGGATGATATTCCGTCAGAGATCCGGAAAACATTAGGTTTTACCACAAAACAGCGCTTAAATACACTCATACATAACGTGATCATGAACAGCATGGATCAGGATGACATCCGGATGTCAGCAGATATTCAGGAAGCCATGTTTGAGCTGCGCCATTTTATGTTCAATCATGTATACACAAATCCAATTGCCAAGGGTGAGGAAGTGAAGGCTAAGGCAATGATCCGGCAGCTCTTTGGATTCTACAAAGATCACATTGAGTTTCTGCCGGAAAAATACCTCGCCATGCTTGATGAAGGGGAAAAGACGGAGCGCGTGATCTGCGATTACATCGCAGGTATGACCGACCAGTACGCCATCACCAAATTCAGCGAATACTTCCTGCCGCAGGCATGGCAAGTGGATGGTTACTAAGCCAATATAGCCTGCGGCGTGCGCAGACCTGGCAGGTAGACGGATATTAATAGGAAAGGAGGACACGCAGTATGCCATATTTTTCGGATGATATAATTGAAGAAGTGCGTTCCAGAAATGATATCGTGGATGTAATCGGACAGTATGTGCATCTGACGAAAAAGGGAAGCACCTATTTTGGACTGTGTCCTTTTCATAATGAGAAAACAGGATCGTTTTCTGTTTCTCCGAATAAACAAATGTACTACTGCTTCGGCTGTGGAGCCGGAGGGAATGTTTTCACGTTTATGATGCAGTATGAAAACTTTACCTTCGGGGAGGCAATGGAAGCCTTGGCGGACCGGGCGGGTGTTGCCCTGCCAAAGCAGGAATATTCTGCCGCACAGAAGAGAGAGGCAGATAAAAAACAGCGGCTGTTGGAGATCAACAAAGAGGCAGCCAGATATTTTTATACATTATTGCGGAATGACCGTGGAAAACATGCACTCGCTTATTTCCAGAAAAGAGAATTGTCTGAGGAGACCATGAAAAAGTTTGGTCTGGGATATTCGGATCAGTACAGTGATGACTTATACCGGTATCTCCGTTCCAAAGGGTATGAGGATGAGATCTTAAAAGAGTCGGGGCTTGTGACAATCGATGAGAGACGCGGCGGCTATGACAAATTCTGGAACCGTGCCATGTTTCCGATTATGGATGTCCACAACAAAGTCATCGGTTTCGGTGGCAGGGTGATGGGCGATGGAGAGCCGAAGTATTTAAACTCACCGGAAACACCGATTTTTGATAAGAGCCGGAATCTGTATGGACTTAATTTTGCAAGGACCACAAAGAAACCACAGTTTTTATTGTGTGAAGGATATATGGATGTGATCGCGCTGCATCAGGCAGGATTTGACAATGCGGTGGCATCACTTGGAACTGCGCTGACGGCAGGACATGCGAATCTGTTAAAAAGGTACACCAAAGAAGTGTATTTAACCTATGACAGTGACGGCGCAGGGGTGAAAGCTGCACTCCGGGCGATTCCAATCTTAAAGGAAGTAGGGATTACGACAAAGGTAATTAATATGCGTCCGCACAAAGATCCGGATGAATTTATCAAGGCTTTGGGAGCAGAGGCGTATCAGGATCGTATCGATCATGCAGAGAACAGCTTTATGTTTGAGATACGCATTTTAGAGCAGCAGTACGACATGAAAGATCCGGAGAGCAAGTCAGCCTTTTATCATGAAGTGGCAAAGAAACTATGCTCCTTCACAGAAAAAATCGAGCGTGATATTTACATTCAGGCAGTCGCGGAAAAATATATGCTGCCAACGCAGGATTTACAGCGGCTTGTCGGTAAATACGGAATGCAGATGGAAGGCATCCGAAAACAACCAACCCAGTTAAAAACCGGTATCAATGAGAAAAACGCCTCCGCCAGAGGAATCAAAAAAGAAGATGGGATGAAGCAATCCCAGAAACTTCTTTTGACATGGCTCATAGAGAATACCGGATTATATCATAAGATAAAAAAATATATCGCACCGAAGGATTTTACGGAGGAGATATATCATAAGGTAGCTGAAGTATTATTCCAGCAGTTTGAGGAGAGCGGAGAAGCAAACCCGGCGAAGATCGTCAGCATGTTTCCAGATGAGGAGGCACAGAAAGAGATTGCGGCGCTTTTCAATGCAAGAATCCATGAGGTCGAGTCAAAAGAAGACCGGGAGAAGGCATTGAAAGAGACCATTATCCGCATCAAACAAAACAGTATCAAGTATCGGTCCGAGCATTTGGCACCGACAGATATGGCTGGTCTGATGCAGCTAGTAACAGATAAACGTGACCTGGAAGAATTGGAGAAATTGCATATTTCCATTGATTAGGGACAAAATAGTAGAAAACTTGAGAGGATGAAACAAAATGGCAAAAAAGACAGAAAACGAGGTAAAGGAAACCAAAAAAGAAGCAGCAGTGATGGATGAAGCTGCAAAAGAAAAGTTTCAGCAGAAGTTAAAAGATCTGTTAGCCTTGGCCAAAAAGAAAAAGAACATGTTGGAATACCAGGAGATCAGCGACTTCTTTGCGGACATGCAGTTAGAAGCAGAGCAGTTTGATAAAATTCTTGATTTTCTGGAAGCAAACAATATCGATGTACTTCGGATCACAGATGATGATTCTGATGATGAAATTTTACTCGATGTAGATGATGAAGACGAGATCGAAGTGGAAAAAATCGACCTTTCCGTGCCGGATGGCGTGTCCATTGAAGATCCGGTCCGTATGTATTTGAAGGAGATCGGTAAAGTACCTCTTTTAAGTGCAGAGGAAGAGATCGAGCTGGCAAAAAATATGGAAGCCGGTGCTGTGGCGAAGGAAAAGATCGCAATCTTAAAGAGCAGAGAAGAGAATGCAACAGAGGAAGAACTTGCAGAGATCAAAGAAGAGATCAAGAATTTGCAGAAAGATCTTGATGCAGGGGATGAGGCAAAGAAACGTCTTGCAGAAGCAAACTTACGTCTGGTTGTTTCCATTGCAAAAAGATATGTGGGACGTGGAATGCTGTTCCTTGATCTGATCCAGGAAGGTAACCTTGGTCTGATCAAAGCCGTGGAAAAATTCGACTACCGCAAGGGATATAAATTCTCTACTTATGCAACATGGTGGATCCGTCAGGCGATCACAAGAGCGATCGCAGATCAGGCGAGAACCATCCGTATCCCTGTCCATATGGTTGAGACGATCAACAAGCTCATCCGTGTTTCCAGACAGCTGCTTCAGGAGTTAGGACGTGAGCCAAGTCCGGAAGAGATCGCAGCAGAAATGAACATGCCAGTAGAGCGTGTGCGTGAGATCTTAAAGATTTCCCAGGAGCCGGTTTCCTTAGAGACACCGATCGGTGAGGAGGAGGACAGCCATCTTGGAGATTTTATTCAGGATGATAACGTACCTGTTCCGGCTGACGCCGCTGCATTCACACTTTTAAAAGAGCAGTTGGAGGAAGTACTTGGAACATTGACCGAGAGAGAGCAGAAAGTTCTGACACTCCGTTTTGGTTTGGAGGACGGTCGCGCAAGAACACTGGAAGAAGTTGGAAAAGAGTTCAATGTAACACGTGAGCGTATCCGTCAGATCGAGGCAAAAGCGCTCCGAAAACTCCGCCATCCAAGCAGAAGCCGCAAATTAAAGGATTACTTAGAGTAAAATGGTAAAGATTTCAAATCGTTTAACGACAGCCGCAGCTCTTGTCACACAGGGATATACATTAGCAGATGTTGGAACCGACCACGGATATATTCCAATCTATCTGTTACAGCAGAAGAAAATTCCATCTGCGATCGCCATGGATATCAATGAAGGACCGTTAGAGCGGGCAAAAGAACATATTGCTTTATATGGATTGCAGGCATACATACAGACACGTCTCTCAGACGGTGTGGCAGCTTTGAAACCCGGCGAGGTGGAAGCTGTCCTCATCGCCGGCATGGGAGGCGGACTGGTCATGCATATCTTAAAAAACGGGGAAAAAGTCTGCCAGTCTGCGAAAGAACTCATCCTGCAGCCACAGTCCGAGATAGAGCATGTCCGTGAATTTTTACGGGAAGAAGGATATGCCATTCTCGCAGAGGACATGGTGTTGGAAGATGGAAAATTCTATCCGATGATGAAAGTGCAGTATCAGGGTGAAAATGCACAGAAAGCTTCGGAAGAGTTGAAACTTTCAGACCTTTATGGGGGATTACTCCTGCAAAACCGCCATCCTGTGTTGAAAACTTTTCTTGAAAAAGAAAAGCTCATATACACAGGCATCAAGGAGAATCTTGAAAAACAGCCGGCGTCAGAAAAAATCCGGACACGGCTTGCAGAAGTGGAAGACATACTGCATTATAATGAACTTGCATTACAGTTTTATGTATAAAAATTGGAGTGTATAATGTGAATATAGAGTTTGGAAAAGAAGAATCGAGAAATCGGTTCTTTTTTCTATTTAAAAGAGAAAATATAAAATTGTTTTCATATTGAGTACAAGAATATAATGTGATAAGATATATCCATAGATATGAAATTTATATATATGAATAAAAACGAGAGGAAAATAAAATGACGATCAGCGAGAGAATATTAAAAGTATTGAAAGACAGAAATATGACACAGGCTGAATTTGCAAAACAGGTTGGGATTGCGACCAGTACCATCAGCGAATGGAAAAAAAGAAAGACAAATCCTACTGCGGATAAGATCATGGATATTTGTAATGTATTGCAGATAACACCAGAACAACTTCTTACTGGAAAAGGTATCGAGGATGAAGAAAACATTAATGTTACAAGTCGTGAGAGTTGTTTTACGCCTTATGATATTCAATTGGTTCAAGATTATCATGGACTTAAGGAAGAACAGCAGAAGCGTCTGATGGCTTATATGGAGGCTTTAAAGAAGATACAAAGTCTTGAAGAAATATAAAATGAATTTGTATATTGTGATTCGGATTTGAGGTTTTGTTTTGGAACTTCAAAATAACCAGAGAGGAAATTTGATGAACGAAATTACCAATATAGTTGAGAAACCAACATTACTGAAGCAGGATATTGAACTATCAAAATTAATATATACGATTTGCGGTCGAAATTTCCGACCGCAAATATAAATCCCAAAAGCAGATATTTACCCCATGTTTTTACCGAACAGGGAATTTATATGTTGGCGACAGTGTTAAGTGGTGAAATTGCAGAAAAACAAAGTATTTTTATAATGCGTGCATTTCGCGAAATGCGGCATTTTATTTCAAGCAATGCTCTTTTGTTTGAAAGGATTAATGCTGTTGAACTGAAACAACTGGAATTACAAAAAGATGCGGAGGAAAATTTTACAAAAATATTTGAATATATATCCAATCATGAAGAGGAATGTCAGAAGATTTTTTTTGACGGACAGATATTTGATGCTTTCAGTTTACTCACAAATATTATTACTCATGCCCAAAAGGAGATAATTCTTATTGACGGATATATTGATATTATTACTTTGAACATTTTGGCTAAGAAGAATATAGGGGTGAATGTTTATACATACACGTTGCCTAATACAAAGTTATCGGCTCAGGATATAGCAAATTTTAATGCACAGTATCCAACACTTACCGTAAAAAAAACAGCATCTTTTCATGATAGGTTTCTGATTATAGATGGTAAAGAAGGATATCATATTGGAGCTTCTCTAAAGGATGCCGGTAAGAAATGTTTTGGCATAAACAGAATAGAAGGAGTCGAGGACATTAAAGATATAATAACTAAAGCACAGCAGACAGGGAAATAAAAGGGGAGTATAATCCCCTTTATTTCAAAAACATCCGCATCATCTTTTCTTTCAATCCGGTATATTTCTGATACCGGATCGGCAGATCCATCCACGTTTTCTTATCGACAATACTGCGGTAATGGCTGAAGGTTTCAAATCCAACCCTGCCGTGGTAGCTGCCCATGCCGCTCTCACCGACACCGCCGAATGGCATATCGCTCGTTGCAAGATGAATGATCGTGTCATTGATACAGCCGCCGCCAAAACGGCAGGTATCTAAGACCTTCTTCTGTGCAGCCTTGTCCTCACTGAAAAAATAAAGCGCAAGCGGATGAGGGTGGGATTCCACGGTATCAAGCGCTTCGGCTAATGTGTCGAAGGTGAGGATCGGAAGCAGTGGACCGAAGATCTCTTCGCCCATCACAGCGTCGTCCCACGTAATATTATTGAGAACGGTAGGCGCAATGCGGAGCGATTCAGGCTCTGACTGTCCCCCATACACAAGCTTTTCCCCATTGATCAGCCCGAGAATGCGTTCAAAATGCTTTTCGTTGATGATCTTTCCGTAATTCGGATTTTTCAGAGGTTCTTTCCCAAACTGCTTTTCAATCTCAGCTAAAATCGCAGTGATAAGCTCATCACGGATGCGTTTGTCACAGAGAATATAATCCGGCGCAACACAGGTCTGTCCACAGTTCAAATACTTGCCGAAGACAATACGCTTTGCGGCAAGCCGGATCTTAGCGGTGGAGTCAACGATACATGGGCTCTTTCCGCCAAGCTCTAATGTGACAGGAGTTAAATATTCAGCCGCATGGCGGAGTACCTCCCGTCCGACAGTCTTTCCGCCGGTGAAAAAGATCATGTCAAAACGCTGCTGTAACAATGCCTGATTTTCTGCGCGGCCGCCATCGACCACTGCAACATAATGTGCCGGAAAACATTCTTCGATCATGGTTTTCATGACATCGAACGTGCAAGGGGCGTAGGCGCTTGGTTTTACGACCGCAGTATTCCCGGCTGCTATGGCATCGATCAGCGGATCGAGTGTCAGTAACACCGGGTAATTCCATGGACTCATGATCAGCACAGTTCCGTAAGGGGAAGGGGAGCGGAAACTCTTTGCTGCAAACTGGGCGGCCGGGGTGGAAACACGTTTGCTGCGCATAAGGCTGCGGAGATGCTTCTGCATCCAGGTAAGCTCCGACAGCGTCAGCCCGATCTCACACATATAGCTCTCCATACGGCTCTTTCCAAGATCCTCCTTCAATGCCGCAGCGAGGTCGGCTTCATGGCGGATCATAGCCTCCTTCAAACTTTCTAACTGTTTCAGTCGGAATTCCGCCGGAATCGTTTTGCCACTGGAAAAAAAGTGGTTCTGTTGTTGTAAAATATCCTTGATCTCCTGCTCGGTCATGAGGATTCCTCCTTTTATCTTCCGGATCGATCAGACAATCACCTGTTCTGACTCAACCTGTATCCGTACATCTGATACTTATATACTATCGAAAATAACATACTTCTGCAAGTGTTTTACTTCCGGGCAGACAGGAAAAACAATTCTTGAAAAACGGCGCTTATAATGCTACAGTAATAATACTGATGATCTGCAGCAGAGATCATGGCGCAGATCAGTTTGACAATAATGTGACTGCCGGATACGAAGGGCAGATTACGGAAAGGCATGGAAAATGAAATGAACGATTATAAAATAGGCACAAAATGTGTACAGGCAGGATATACCCCGGAGAATGGACAGCCGCGGCAGATCCCGATCATCCAGTCTACCACTTTCAAATACAGCACCAGTGAGGACATGGGAAAACTGTTTGATCTTGAGGCATCCGGATATTTCTATACACGGCTGCAGAATCCGACGAATGATCATGTCGCAGCCAAGATCGCAGCAATGGAAGGCGGCACAGCCGCAATGCTGACCTCAAGCGGACAGGCAGCGAACTTTTTTGCCATATTCAACATATGTGAGAGTGGAGACCATATTGTGGCATCATCCTCGATCTACGGCGGAACCTTCAACCTCATTGCAGTTACGCTTGCCAAAATGGGGATCACGGCAACCTTCGTGTCTCCTGACGCATCGGAGGAGGAGTTGAACGCTGCATTCCGTCCGAACACAAAGCTGATGTTTGGCGAGACGATCGCCAATCCGGCATTGACAGTATTAGATATTGAGCTCTTTGCAAAAACAGCACATGCGCACGGCGTACCTCTTATCATAGACAATACATTTCCAACTCCGGTCAACTGCAGGCCATTTGAGTGGGGTGCGGATATTGTGACACACTCCACCACCAAATACATGGATGGACATGGTGCGGCAGTAGGCGGTGCAATCGTCGACAGCGGAAAATTCGACTGGATGGCACACGCAGACAAATATCCGGGACTTTGTACACCGGATGAGAGCTACCATGGCGTGACCTATGCAGAAAAATTTGGCAATGAGGGCGCATTCATCACAAAATGTACAACACAGCTGATGCGTGATCTCGGATGCATCCAGTCGCCACAGAACGCATTCCTGTTAAACCTTGGACTGGAGTCGCTGCACGTGCGTATGCCTAAGCATGTGGAAAACGGACAGGCAGTTGCAGAATTTCTGGAAAAACATCCAAAGGTAGCCTATGTGAACTATCCGGGACTGCCTTCCAGCAAATACTATGAACGTGCCAGAAAATACCTGCCACACGGCGGATGCGGTGTCGTTTCATTCGGATTAAAGGGCGGCAGGGAGGCTGCGTCTGCTTTTATGCAGAACTTAAAGCTTGGAGCGATCGAGACACATGTGGCAGATGCAAGAACCTGCTGTCTGAATCCGGCAACCTCCACGCACAGACAGATGACAGATGAACAGCTGAAAGAGGCAGGTGTTCCGGCAGAGCTGATCCGCATCAGTCTTGGTTTAGAGGATAAGGAAGATCTGATCGCAGATATTTCGAATGCGTTGGATGCGATCAGGGACTAATATGCAGAAAAAAGAAAGTGCAGAGAGAAAAATGAGTAAGATAAAAACAAAAAAAGCGCTGACACCGGAGCAGAAGAAAAAGCGCATCCGCAACATCATCATTGTCGCAGTGATCCTTGTGGCATCTTCCGTTGCAACTTACTGGATGCAGCC
>OBIM01000407.1_pt1 | contig 20372 bp, 8 predicted proteins | sample 1496191 | NCBI WGS metagenome assembly OBIM01 (sample SAMN00265067, study PRJEB22529) | human gut metagenome
ACAGGTAGAGTGTGAAAAGTTATGTTTAAAAAGAGAATCTAACTTTTGTTTAACTTAACAGATATAACTAATGAATATGGAAAACAACAAAAAAAGGCTTCATTTATTTCAATTGCTGGTTGGAAAAGAATGCAGCCATTGTCTTTTTTACTTTACGACGATTTTACTAATCAACAAAAATATGTTTAACTTTAAAAAACATGGTATGAAAAAAAACTATGTCACAACTGCTGTTGCCTTACTACTTTTAGCAGGATGTAGCAACGATATTAAAGAAACTGATATTCAGTTTACCGGTGATACGGGAGCGAAAGTTTCTTTTAGTGCAGTAATAAACAATCATGAGGCTAGCAATCTTGTTACAAGAGCTACGGAAACAAACTGGGAGGCAGAAGACTCGGTAGGAATCACTTGTGGTACGGAACAAGTGAATATTCATTACAAATACAAGGGCAATGGTCTTTTTGCAGCAAAAGGAGGAAATGCAGAAGAAATTTGGGTATTAGGTTCCGGAGAGTATGATGTAGTGGCATACGCTCCATTTTCTGGTACATCAGGTGAAGAACAACCTGCATTAGAAGTGACTACAGCTAGTGAAAATCAAGCTACAGCAGAAGAACGTGCGAAGATAGATTTTCTTTTTGCCAAAGGGAAGGCTACATCACAAACCCCGAACGTGACATTAGCATTCAATCATGTGATGAGTCGTATTAGATTGGAGTTTCAAGCTGGCGAAGGTGTGGACTTGGCAGATATAACTTGTTATCTTATTGGGCTTAAGAATAATGGTACATTTAATCCTAAAACAGGGGAGACAACAGTCAGTGAAGACCCTGTTACGGATAAAGATGATATTTATTGGGATAAAATAGGAGAGCAGGATAATTATACAGTACAAGCTATTTTACTGCCACAGAAGGTGCAAGGCAAAGTAACTATCCAAGCTAGAATGAACGGTTATCTTTATGAAGCCGAGTTTGCTAACTTGACAGAATTGAAATCAGGATTTTCTTATAATTACATCATCAAGACAAATAAATACGAGGACAATAATTATGTGTTGACAATTACAGAACAAACGCAAATAATAGGATGGGAGGATGAAAACCACGATCCTATAACATCCGACCCGAGTATAGCTGAAACTGGAACAGAGATAACTAATCCTAGTTGGAATATTACAGAAGAAACCGTAACTCCACAGCCTGTTGTGAAGTGATCTGTTTACCAATCTAATATAGATAAAAATGCTAAAAATATAAACATGAGATTTATGAAAATATATAATTATATATCAATGCTTTTTCTGGCTGGCGCAGCCATAGTTGCGTCTTGCTCGCAAAATGAAGAACTCACCGGAGAAACACCGGATTCTTTGCAGGGATTTCAGATTAGTGTGTCTGATGAAGGATTTATGGACGAAAGTGGTAAGACACGTGCTACAGAGAATGGATATACTACCCGATTTTCTAACGGAGATGCTATCGGTATATTTGCGGTAAGAGGAGAAACGGTGGTAGAGGATATCAAGAATCGGAAATTCACACTGACAGATGGCTATTGGGAATTGACTGATGGAGGGGATCCTATTGAATACAAAGGTTCACAATTTCAGCGGATGACTTTTTATGCATACTATCCGTATAATGCGAATGTGACTTTTGATCCGACGAAGGTGGATCCTTTTGAAACATACGTCAACAATTGGAAAATAGGCAGTGAACAAAATGAAGGAAATTATACACAATATGATTTGATGACGAGTACGGGTAGTGTTCAGGGGGATCGTTTGAAAGGACAGATCGCTTTTACTATGCAACATCGGATGGCTCTTGCGGTAGTGAAGATGCCTAATTTGACCTATAGCTTTACAAATGGCGGTATAGATGATTATTTGTTACCATTAACAGCCGGTTCGTTTACAGTGAACAATACTCAAGCAACTCCTTATTATCAGGAAAGTACGGATACATACCGTTTCTTGGTTAATCCGAAGAAGGAATTCTCAATTAAGGGTACTTATTCTGGAGTAAGTGAGATGGAATATGAAGCTAAAGGTACGCTGGAAGGAGGAACGGCGAAAATGTATACCATCGAAGATAAAAGTAAAATCAACCATACTTTGCAGGTAGGAGACTATTTTTGTGCAGATGGAAAAATAGTTTCAGTAGATGCGGAAACGGTGCCGGAGAATGTGATTGGTATTGTATGTTATGTAGGAAATTCACAACCCAGTGTAACACATACTGAACTCTATTCAGCAGAAGTTGATGCTTTGCGTCGCGATTTCCCTGCATGTACGCACGGTATAGTGCTATCTATTAAGAATTCTGTGGTAAAAGATAGTGAACAAAATGATGTTGCTTTGAAAATGTTCCATTCAAGTAAGTCCGGTTATTATTCAGACTGGTTTACTTCAGATGAGAATTGGGCAAACAAGTTTGTAGGTTGTAACACAGAGAAGGATGTTAACAAGAATGATGCTTCATTGGTTTTCCCAGCACTAATGGGATACAATAATACACAGTTACTTACTATGTGTTACGAAGGTATGGGTAGTCCTTCTACTTGCGACCATGCTTATGCGTATATCAAGGCTTATCGTGAAGCGGAAGCTATTCCGGCAAATGTGACTCCTTGGTATTTGCCCTCTATAATGTGCTGGGATACAGTCGCTAAGAATTTGAGTGTTATTAACCGTTGTCTCAAGAATGTAAATGGTGATGAGATGACCTCTGTCGAGTCAGGAACTAACAGTGGACACTATTGGAGTAGCACACAGCGTTCTCCAGCCAACCAATGGACACACGGTATGGCTGGTGGAAGATATCACATAATTTGTGAACGTGATTCGCGTGCCGGTTATTTCCGTATGATGCTTGCATTCTAAAATAATGACGGTATATAAAGTCCGTTAAAATTATACTTATATCATGAACATATACATATATGAATAAGAAAAACTTTATAAAGGGGACAACCTTACCTGTCGCTCTGTTTTTCACTATAGCAACTTTTGCACCTGCATGGGGATTGCAAACAGCTTCGGCAGCCATCGAAGTTGTACAGCAGCAAAGTACTATAAAAGGAACAGTAGTAGATAGCCAAGGCGAACCGATAATTGGAGCAAGTGTACTTGCGGAAGGAACATCTAATGGTACAATTACCGATATTGACGGTGTATTTAGAATAAATGTACGTCCCGGTGCGAAATTGAAAGTATCTTTTATAGGTTATACCGATAAAAAAGTAGTAGCGAAAAATGACATGAAAGTCATTCTGGTAGAGGATGTGACAGCACTTGAAGAGGTGGAAATCGTAGCTTATGGTACGCAGAAGAAAGTGACCATGACAGGAGCTATCGCTAGTGTGAAGGGAGAAGAATTGACCCGTGTATCTGTAGGTTCGGTTTCCAATGTATTAGGAGGGCAGATGACAGGTTTGACTACCGTACAATATTCCGGTGAGCCGGGAGCGGATGCCGCTGAAATTTTTATTCGTGGTAAAGCTACTTGGGAAAATTCTTCACCGTTAATTCAGGTAGACGGTGTGGATCGTGAAAGTATGAGTGATATCGACCCGAATGAAATTGAATCCATTTCTATCTTGAAAGATGCTTCGGCAACAGCCGTATTTGGTATTCGTGGAGCAAATGGGGTCATTTTGATTACAACTAAACGAGGAAAGGAAGGAAAGGCGAAAATTTCGTTTACTACTTCTGCTTCTGTATTGATGCCTACAAAAATGGTAGAACAGGCAAGTTCCTATGACTATGCCCGTTTTCATAATCAAATGATGTCCGGTGATGGCAAATCTGCCTTATTTAGTGATGGCGTGATTCAAAAATTTGCAGATGGTTCCGATCCTATTCGTTTCCCAAATATACAATGGGCTGACTATATTATGAAAAGCTCTACGCTTCAGAGCCAGCATAATCTGAACATCTCGGGAGGAACAGATAAAGTACGTTATTTCATCTCTGCAGGTGCTTATACGCAAGGAGGACTTTTTAGTGAGTTTGATCTTCCTTATAATTTAAGCTATCAGTACCGTCGGTTTAACTATCGTACAAACTTGGATATGGATGTCACTAAAACGACTACTTTGTCATTCAATATTAGTGGTAATGTGAATAATTCAGATCAACCGCGTACGAGTCAGGGATCTTCCGGATTGATTAAAAATATGTATTATGCTACTCCTTTCTCCAGTCCGGGAATCATAGATGGAAAATTGGTAAATTCGAGCGATGAGACTTATTCAGACGGACTGAAATTACCATTTACAGGAGGTACAGGTATGGGATATTATGGAAATGGGTTCAGCCAGACCAGCAACAATTCGCTGAATGTGGATGTGATTCTGGATCAAAAAATGGACTTCTTGACTAAAGGACTTTCTTTTAAAGTGAAGGGATCTTATAACAGCTCGTTTACAGTTAATAAAGTCGGTTCTGGTGGGTCTATTGCTACATACACTCCTGTATTGATGGATGACGGTAGTATTGCTTATCGTAAGTTTGGAGAGAATACAGATGTGAAGTATTCGTATACTACAGGCAAAGCACGTAATTGGTATATGGAAGCCAGCTTTAATTATAATCGTACTTTTGGTGATCATACGGTGACAGCCTTAGTTTTGTATAATCAACAGAAAGAGTATTATCCGAAATTATATTCGGACATTCCTCATGGATATGTCGGATTAGTCGGACGTGTCACTTATGATTGGAAGAGCCGCTATATGGCAGAGTTTAATGTGGGTTATAACGGTTCGGAAAACTTTGCGTCCGATTTGCGCTTTTCTTATTTCCCGGCTGGTTCTATAGGTTGGGTGATGAGTGAAGAGAAGTTTTTCCGTCCTTTGAAGTCGGTGGTTAGCTTCTTGAAATTACGTGCCAGTGTCGGTTTGGTAGGTAACGATAATATTGGAGGATCGCGGTTTATGTATATGGCTGATCCATATAATGTCGGTTTAGGTGACTTGGCAAATCGTGTAACGGCAAGTGGAGGAGCAACTAACGCCTGGGGATATGGATTCGGAACAGATAATGGTACTGTTAGTCTGGGTGCGCGTGAGGTAGCTAAGAATAACCCTGCTGTGACATGGGAAAAAGCTCTGAAACGGAACTATGGTGTTGATATTAACTTCCTTGATGACCGTCTGAAAACAACCTTTGAATATTATAAAGAACGTCGTAATGACATCCTTTTGCGTGACGGTACAGCTCCGGGAATGTTAGGGTTCATTACTCCCTATTCAAATTTAGGAAGTGTAGACAGTTGGGGCTGGGAACTTTCTTTAAAATGGAACGATAAGATTGGCGATAATTTCCGTTATTGGGCGGGTATTAACCTTTCTTATAATCAGAATGAGATTCTTGAAAAGAAGGAAGCCCCGCAGAATAATTTATATCAATATCAGAAGGGACACCGTATCGGTTCGCGTAGTCAATACGTTTTCTGGCGCTTCTATGATGAGGATACACCTGCGTTATATGAGCAGACATTTAATCGTCCGTTCCCCACTCACGAGAGCATTCTTCAAAATGGAGATGCGGTATATGTTGACTTGAATGGTGACCGTAAGATTGATGCGAACGACGCAAGTTATGACTATGGCTTTACGGATGATCCTGAATATATGCTAGGTATTAATTTAGGATTCAGTTGGAAGAATCTGGAAATAAGTACTCAATGGACAGGGGCCTGGAACGTAAGCCGTATGATTTCGGATGTATTTCGTCAGCCGTTCTATTCATCTTCCAATAGCGAGCAGGGAGGATTGTTGGCATACCATTTGGACCATACATGGACACCGGAAAATCCGTCACAATCTTCGGAGTATCCGAGAGCTACCATTGATAATGCAAAGAATAATTATGCTACTTCCACTTTATATGAGAAAGATGCCAAATACTTGCGTTTGAAAACTCTTCAGGTGGCATACAATTTTCACTTCCCATTGATGAAGAAACTTGGACTGAATACATGCCAGTTGGCTTTTGCAGGATATAATTTGTGGACTATTACACCTTATTTGTGGGGTGATCCGGAGGCAAGAGCTACTAATGCACCTTCTTATCCATTGTCCAAGACTTATACGTTGAGCTTGAAATTAGGATTCTAAAATAGATAAAGGAAAGATACAATGAAATTACAAAATAAATGGTTCATCGGTGCGATGTTGGGAGCGGCAGTTTGTTTGGTTTCCACTTCATGTGTGGACGAAATTAAATTCGGAAACTCTTTTTTGGATAAGGCACCGGGCGGAAATGCTACTATTGACACAGTGTTCAATAGTGCGGAATATACGCGCCAATTTTTGAACACCTGTTACAGTAGACAGTATTACGGATTACCCTATAATACGGACAGTAACGGTAATATTCCTGATTCTTCCAGTCCTTATTTAGGAAAGAAGGATGCGCTAACAGACTGCTGGTCACTTTATTTTAGTGACGCAACTGTATATCAGCAGTATTATTTGGGTTCTCTCAATGCCAACTATGGCACGCGTGGTAATATTTTCCCATATACACGGGAAATGGTATGGGAAGTAGTGCGCTGGTGCTGGTTGTTAATGGAAAATATAGATAGAGTGCCGGGCATGGATAGCACTGAAAAAACTCAGTTGGTGGCAGAAGCTAAATGCCTGATTGCGGCACGCTATTTTGATATGTTCCGTCATTATGGAGGTCTTCCATTGTTATATGCTTCATTCACCGGTACGGAGTCAGGTTATGAAATCCCCCGTGCTACGGTAGAGGAGACTGTTAACTACATGATAAAGATGTTGGATGATGCTATCAATTCCGGTGGATTGGTGTGGGCTTATGCTGATGCCGATCTTGCCAGCAAGGCCGGACACTGGACAAAGGCCGGTGCGATGGCATTGAAATGCAAAATCTGGCAATTTGCCGCTTCTCCGTTGTTTAACGATGTCAACGGATATGCAGGAGGAAACTCAGAGGCTGAACAGCAGCATCTGGTATGGTACGGCGGCTACCATGCGGAACTTTGGGATAACTGTTTGAAGGCTTGTGAAGCATTCTTTAAAGAGCTGGAGAGTCAAGGCGGGTATAGCCTGAATAAGGCTTCGGAAGAAACACCGGAACAGTATCGTCAGGCATATCGTATGGGGTATATTCGTCAGAACAGCAAGGAGGTCTTGCATTCTGTCCGCACGAATATGTCGGACGCTTTCAACTCAAGTTCTTATATGTGGCATTCCTGGGCTGTTCCGTCACTTTGTCGTACCGAATATCCGCCTACACAGGAATATGTGGAGATGTTCCCATGGGCCGACGGTACTCCGTTTGACTGGAAAAAGGCGGAAACAGAAGGTAAGTTGGATGCAATGTTCCTGACCGGAACATTCAAAAATGGAGAACAACTATTGTCGGAAATCGTATTAACCCGTGATCCTCGTCTGTATGAGCATTGCATGGTAAACGGATTGCCGAAGATGTTAGACTGGAGTGCAGGAACAATGTCCGGTTTACCTTATGAACTGTGGGTCGGAGGATACGATGAAGGACAAAATGCAGCGCTTGAATCAGGTAACTATGCGACTGGTTATAAAAATATGAAATATTATTTGGGAACAGAGTACCAACGTCAGTATACGCATTGGGTATATCTTCGTTTATCTGACATTTATTTGACTTATGCAGAGGCCTTGCTTCAAGCCAAGAATGATCACCGGGGCGCTATTAACCAAATGAATATAGTACGTGCCCGTGTAGGATTGAAGAAAGATTTGGCGGAGTGTGTTACAGATAAGAATTTACTTTCTGACAAAGCAGCCTTATTGGAAGAGTTGCTGTGCGAGCGTGTTCGGGAATTGGGGCTTGAAGATAGCCGTTACTTTGATCTTGTCCGTTACAAGCGTGCCGACCGTTTCGAGAAGCGCCTACACGGGTTGCTCGCCTATCGTTTGGATGATACCGGTAGTCGTATAACGGGAAATGCTAAATGGAATGAAGGAGATAAGAACAAGGGGGCATTGCAGCCTACTCGTTTTGAATATGAAAGGTTTGAGTTATCCAAGCCGGTCCGTCGGTGGTGGACATACGGATTTGATCCCAAATGGTATCTTTCTCCATTCCCGCAAACGGAAATTAACAAAGGATATGGATTGATTCAGAATCCGGGTTGGTAATGTGAGACAGCGAAATAGATTAAAACAATATTGAATATTGATTTATATGAGAAAAAATAAGATTCTGATACTGGCTTTACTGGTTTGTTTGAGCATTCCGGTCAGAGCGCAGAATACAGACAACAACATTATAGGTATTGTTGTTGATAAATCGGGAAACCCAGTCTATGGAGCGTCCGTTAATGTGGAAGGTGGCGCAGTGGAGACCCGGGTTGAAACTGATAAAGATGGTAAATTCGAGATTGCGGTCGAGAAAGGACAACGCTTGAGTGTCGTTTCTGTCGACAAAGGCTCTACCACAGTTGTGGCAAAGACTGATGGTCCGATGACCATTGTGATGGGATATGCAGCTCAGACTATTGATGTGGGAGCTAACCGGACATTCAATCGTCATGAATCAACGGCAGCAGTTTCTACCACCTATAATGAAGAGTTTAATAAGCGGTCTTCCCGGAATATATCCAATTCTTTATATGGATATGGATTGGGCCTTACTACTTTGCAGAATGCGGCCAGTACCGGGTTAATGGCAGATCCTACCTTTTATGTACGTGGTTTGCAGAGCTTGTCAAGTAGTACACCGCTTGTGCTGGTTGACGGTTTGGAACGAGACATGAGCTTGGTGAGTCCGGAAGAAGTAGAATCCGTTTCCATCCTGAAAGATGCCGCGGCTGTGGCATTGTACGGATACAAAGGAGTGAACGGTGCGATCTTGATTACGACGAAGCGTGGTAAGTACAAAACAAAAGAGATAACCTTTACGTATGATCATATCATTAACACACAGTCTCGACGTCCGGAATTTGTGGATGCGGCTACGTATGCTTCTGCAGTGAATGAAGCGCGTGGATATGAAGGTTTGGGAGCTCGGTATACTCCGGAAGAAGTCGATGCTTTCCGTAATGGAGTAGGCAGTGGAGGGGCTTCCCGTATGTACCCTTATCTCTATCCTAATGTGAACTGGATTGATGAAACCTTTAAAGACAGAGGAGTGTCTAATAAATATACGATCGAATTCCGTGGAGGAGGAGCAAAGTTCCGCTACTATACTATGGCGAATTTATTAACAGACAAAGGGTTTATCAAAACCCCGAATGCAAATGACGGATATTCTACACAGAATATGTATTCACGTGCTAATTTGCGTACAAATCTGGATATTGATTTAACCGCCACTACCAAATTGAAGTTGAATCTTCTCGGTACCTTGTCCGAATCTCGGATTCCGGGGGCTTCGGTTAACCTATGGGATATGATTTATTCGATTCCTTCTGCAGCTTTTCCGGTTCGTACGGAAGATGGCAGTTGGGGAGGAAGTACTACTTGGGCGGGGACGTCGAATCCTGTCGCACAATCGCAGGGAGCTGCTTATTCTAAAGGACACTCTCGTAGTTTGTTTGCCGACCTTACCTTGTCACAAGATTTGTCTGGTTTGCTGAAAGGATTGGGAGCTAACTTTCGTTTAGCTTATGACAACTATTCCAATATTCTGGAAGACCATAGCAAGACTTATACGTATGCCGGTTATGCAACAAGCTGGACAACTAACGGTCCGTTTTATACTGCCATTTCAGGTGGCGAATCCAGTGAAATGGGTTCGGGTGCAGGTATTGACAACTGGGCGCGCCAATTTAATTTTGCAGGTAGTGTCGATTATAATCGCTCGTTCCAAAAGTGGGATGTGTATTCTCAATTGAAATGGGATTATGAATATCGTGATTCATACGGTTTGAATACCACTATTTATCGGCAAAATGTTTCTTGGTATAATCATGTAGGTTTCTCTAATCGCTATTATTTGGATCTGGCATTGGTTGGCTCGGCTTCCAGTTTATTGGCACCGGGACATAAATGGGCTTTCTCTCCTACCATTTCTGCTGCTTGGGTACTTTCGGAAGAAAAATGGTTGAAAGATGTGTCTTGGGTGAACTTCTTGAAATTGCGCGCTTCGTTTGGAGTGATCAATGTTGATTATCTGCCTAAAGACGGAAGTACTACCATATATGACTATTGGGACCAGATTTATACGACTACTGGTACACAATATAAGTTTAACAGTAGTTACGACTCTGAATTCGGAAGTACTATTATCGGGCGCCTGGCAACTGCTAATTCAACACATGAGAAAGCGTATAAATACAATGTTGGTGTTGATGCTATGTTGTTCAATGGACTGGACGTGACGGCAGAAGGCTATTATCAACGGAGAAAAGATATTTGGGTCTCTTCCGAAGGAAAATATACCGATGTGTTGGGCGTAGATGCTCCGTTCGAGAATGCCGGGATCGTTGATAGCTATGGCGTGGAACTAGGACTTAACTATACGAAACGGATAGGAGACGTAGTGTTCAACCTTGGCGGTAATTTTGCTTGGAATAAGAATGAAATTAAGGAGCAACTGGAAGAACCGCGTTTATATAATAATCTTGTGCAAACAGGAAATCGGTTGGGACAAGTGTATGGAATGATAGCTGAAGGTTTCTTCAAAGATAAAGAAGATATAGCAAGCAGCCTTCCACAAAACTTTAGTACGGTAGTGCCGGGAGACATAAAATATAAAGATGTGAATGGAGACGGAATCATTGATGCCAATGATAAAACAGCTATCGGTTATAGTACGACAGCCCCGGAAATTTATTATTCTTTCCATTTGGGAGCCGAATGGAAAGGGATTGGAGTAGATGTAATGTTTCAGGGAACAGGTAACTATTCTGCTGTCTTGAATACGAAGAGTATGTTTTGGCCGTTGATAAATAATACGACACTTTCTACTCATTATTATGAGAATCGTTGGACACCGGAAAATCAAAATGCCAAATATCCTCGTTTGAGTTCACAGAGTAATGCCAATAACTATCAGGCTAATACAGTTTGGTTGGCGGACCGGTCATTCTTGAAGTTACGTAACGCGGAGGTGTATTACAGATTTCCGGAAGAATGGATGAAGAAGGCTAAGATATTGGGGAGTGCCAAGTTATATGTCAGAGGAACAGACTTGTTCTGTTCAGATCATATTGATGTGACAGATCCGGAATGTTATGGTGTAGCGACTCCGCTGAATAAGAGTGTAGTAGTCGGTGTTACGATTGGTTTTTAATCATAAAAACAAAGCGAAAGAATGAAACTGAAAAACATTATCTACGGAATGATGTGTGTAGCCGCACTCGGTTCCTGCTCAGATAAGATGGAATATCATGAGTACAATAATTATGATGAGGATTTTGTGAAGCTCAACTTCGGTAATGTAGGAGGGCTGATAACAAATATCTATTTGTCCATGGATGTGGACTTTGGAAACTATAGCGGGGCAATTCTTGGTTCTGCTACCGATGAGTCCGAATATGCTTATTCGGGAAATCAGATTGAAGACTTTTACAATGGTTCTTGGAGTCCGTCGAATGCTAAAAGTAGCATGTGGACGTCCTGTTATGAAGGGATAGCCAATTGTAATTTATATCTGGAGAAGTTTACCGGACTGACATTTCCCGAGTTGGCTTTGAACAGTGATTATGCACAACAGATGTTCCGCTATACCAATTACCAGTATGAGGTACGTTTCCTTCGTGCATATTTCTACTTTAACTTGGTACGGCAATATGGAGATGTGCCGTTTAGCGACCATATATTAACAGCTGAAGAATCGAATACGTTATCGCGCAGACCGGCACAGGAGATTTTTGATTATATCATAGCCGAATGTGATGATATAAAAGATAAGATTATCGTCGATTACAGTAAACTGGGAGATATGGCATTGCCTAGTAGTCCGGCGGAAACAGGACGTGCCAACCGTAAAACGGTATTGGCCTTGAAAGCTCGTGCAGCATTGTATGCGGCAAGTCCTTTATTTAATCCGACTGATAATAAAGAACTGTGGCATCGTGCAGCTAAAGCCAATAAGGAAATTTTAGATGACAGTAATGGATTTGCTGAAAAGGCAAAACTATTAGTGGACGATTATTCATCACTATGGAGTAAGGACAGTTACAATGATGCTACTAGTGAATTGATTTTTCTCCGTCGTGCCACTACTACCACTAATTCTTTTGAGGGATATAACTTCCCGGTAGGATTGGAAAATTGTAAAGGTGGAAACTGTCCCACACAGACACTGGTAGATGCGTATGAGATGAAGGATTCAGGGTTGCGTCCGGACGAGTTGGATAACTATGATCCTGCTAATCCTTATTATACCAACCGCGACCCTCGTTTCTATCTGACTATTGCCAAGAATGGGGACGAAAAGTGGCCTAACTGGAATACTGTTCCTCTGCAAACCTATCAGGGCGGACTAAATGCGGAGCCTTTGAGTGGCGGAACTCCGACTGGCTATTATCTGAAGAAGTATTGTCAGACGGCAGTAGACTTGCGTGCCGGTACAGCTTCAAAGACCTATCATTCATGGATTACATTCCGTTTTGGAGAGTTCTATTTGAATTATGCGGAAGCTGTATATAAGTATCTGGGTAGTCCGTATGCAACGGATAGTGAATTTACAACTTCGGCTGTGGATGCTATCAAAGTAGTTCGTACGCGTGCCGAGATGCCCGGATTCCCTCAAGGGATGACCAATGATGCTTTCTGGAAGAAATATCAGAATGAACGTATGGTAGAATTGGCCTTTGAAGGACATCGTTTTTGGGATGTACGTCGTTGGAAGGAGGGTGACAAACATTTCAAGAACATTGTTGAAATGAAGATTACGAAGAATGGGGATGATACTTATACGTATGAACGTAAGGTAAAAGAAAGAAGTTGGGATGATAAGATGTATTTCTTCCCGATTCCGCAGAGTGAAAAATCTAAGAATCCTAATTTGGAGCAGAATCCGGGGTGGTAACCCATAACCGGAATGCTGATGAATAGTGATAGGATATTCTTGCATAGAACGGATGTTTATAGAATAAAAAAACGAAAGAAATGAAGAAACATTATATAATACTGGGGCTGTTTTGTCTGCTGGCCATAGTTGCCTGCTCGGATAATGACCCCGTCGTTGAAGTGAACAATGGCAATCAGACGGAAGAGGAGTTGCCGCCTCTGCCTACTGAAGTTATAACGGGTAGCCGTGCAATGTGGGTTAGTTACGACCCGGCACCAAATGTTGACGCCAATAACTCTTCCGGCATATCATCCGCATTGATTAGCTGGAGATTACTGAAGACCGATCCGTCTAATGTTGCTTTTGATATTTATAAGTCGGTAGACGGTGAGACGGAAGTGAGATTGAATGAGAAACCTATTTCAAATACTACATCTTGGGTGGATGCAGATATTGATGTATCAAAAACGAATGTATACCGGGTCACTCTTGCCAATCAGGCTGAAACGCTTTGCGATTATACATTTACCTCTGAAATGGCAGAAAAGTTTTATCATGAGATCAGATTAAACATGAATGTACCCGATGCATCGATTACATATTCTCCTGATGACATTCAGGTAGGTGACTTGGACGGTGACGGTGAACTGGAGATTGTGGTGAAGAGAGAACCGTATGATGGTGCCAACCAGGGGGGATGGAATAATGGTTCGACCTTGTTGGAAGCTTATAAGATGGATGGTACTTTTTTGTGGCAAATTGATTTGGGAATCAATATTCGTTCCGGTTCACATTATACTTCATATATTTTATACGATTTTGATGGAGATGGTTTATGTGAAATAGCTTTCCGTTCTTCAGAAGGTACGAAGTTTGGGGATGGTAAGGTCATTACCGATGCTTATGGTAATGTGAACGATTATCGAATTCGTCAGACTGATGCTGTGGGTTGGTATTCAGGAGCAAGTATTAATACAATTTGCGGCTTGATAATGGAAGGTCCCGAATATATCTCTATTTGCCGTGGATATGATGGACGTGAAATTACCCGGGTGGATAATATTCCTCGTGGTGGAAGTGGTTCAAAAGCATCGCGTGCTAAATATTGGAGTGAATATTGGGGAGATGATTACGGAAACCGCATGGACCGTTTCTTTATCGGGGTGGCTTATCTGGATGGTATACCTGACGAAGCGACCGGAGTGAGAACAAGCAACCCCAGTCTGATCATCAGTAGAGGTATTTATCATAATTGGCAAGTATGGGCACTCGATTTGAAAGGGAATAAACTGGAAACCCGTTGGAAGTTTGATACAGCCGAACATTCTTCAAAATGGTTGTCCATGTGTTCGCATAGTTTTCGTGTAGCGGACTTGGACGATGATGGAAAAGATGAAATCTTGTATGGTTCTGCGGCTATAGATGATGATGGAAGCGAATTGTGGTGTACCGGAAACGGTCATGGTGACTGTTTATGTGTTGGCAAATTTATAAAAGACCGTTCAGGATTGCAAATTGTTGCTTCATTTGAAGAACCGGGCAATTATAATGGACAAGGACACGGTTATGGATGTCAAGTGATTGATGCAAGAGATGGTGGCTTGATTACCGGCCATGGAGCGGGTTCGACTACTGATGTCGGTCGTTGTATTGTGGCAGATATCGATCCGGATAGCCCGAATTTTGAGTACTGGTCTTCTTTGCAGGAAGGGGTATTCAGTTGTAGTGGCAGTGGATTGGTATCCAGTACATATCCTACAGGTATTGGTGGTGGAGTTTTGTATAATGTAGCCATTTATTGGAGCGGGCAGCCGACAAGAGAAATGCTGGACCGTGCTTGTGTCGTGAGCTATAAAGAGAACCCTGATGTAAACAAGACGAATAAGACTCGTTTGGTATATTTTGGAACTTACGGTAGCAATGACGGTAACCATAGCACCAAATACAATCCTTGTTACTATGGTGATTTTCTCGGTGACTATCGTGAAGAAGTAATAATGGGTTCAAGTGACATGAAATCTATTTATATATTCTCCACGAATCATCCTACCGAATTCCGTCTTCCTCACTTGATGACCGATCATAATTATGATATGTCTCAAGCGATGCAGAATATGGGATATAACCAGGGAACTAACTTAGGTTACTATGTAGGTGCTGAAACTTTGAAAAAAGCAGAATAAAAAGGTTTTTGAATAAGAAATCTCTTATTTGATATGAGTTTGTTGAAAAAGAACAATCCGGCTAACTGTCGGGTTGTTCTTTTTTTCATAGTTGAACGAATCGCCATATATATGGATAATATTCTATTTCTTAATTGATCGGCTCTCCCTACCTTTGTAAGGTGAGATAGCAAATATACATATGAAAAAACTCTTTATCCTTTTGTTCCTCTTCATCACTTTAGGAACAAACGCACAAAACAATAAAGTTTCCGGCCTCAACGCCCGCCAGTTTCATAAATATTGGAAGGTAGAGTCGGAATCTCCGGATTATAAAGTGACATTTCAGGGTGATACCGCTGAAATACTGTCTCCTAAAGGCCTTACCTTATGGAGGAAAGAAAAGATGAGCGGACGGGTAACCATTGAATATGATGCATGTGTAGTTGTAGAAAAAGAAGGAGACCGTTTGAGTGACCTGAATTGCTTTTGGATGGCTTCGGACCCCAAACATCCTGATAATATATGGAAACGTGAGAAGTGGCGTAGCGGAATCTTTCTGAATTGTTATTCTTTGCAACTCTATTACATGGGATATGGTGGAAATTATAACTCTACTACACGCTTCCGTCGTTATGACGGCAATGAAGCAGGAATCACAGACCCCAAAGTACGTCCTGCCATACTGAAAGAATATACAGATACCGAACATTTGCTAAAAGCGAATCACTGGTATCACATTAAGATAATAAATGAAAATAATAGGATTAGTTATTACATAGACGGCAAGCGACTGGTGGACTTCCGCGATGCCGAACCTCTGACAGAAGGATGGTTCGGCTTTCGCACCACCTTATCCCGTACCCGCATTACAAACTTCCACTATGAATGTTTACCACCCCAAACGTCTACTGTTCCTTTACATTGGATCGGCAATACTCCTGAACAAGACAAAGCTGTAAGCTTCGGAGTTCCTTTTGATGAAGGCTACCTATTTCCTGAAACTTCATTGCGACTAAAAACAGATAGAAATCAAGAGATTCCGGTAGATACTTGGCCATTGGCTTACTGGCCGGATGGTTCCGTGAAATGGAACGGAGTTGCCGGAGTCATTCCTGCCCGAACGGAAAGACTGACATTAGAAAAAGCCCCCCGAAAAGCAAAAACTATCAATAAACAGCCTAATGCTTCTATTGCAATCACTGAAACGCCTGAAAATATTCAAATTGAAACAGGGCTAATTTCCGTATTTATTCCCCGACACGGAGATTTCCTGATTGATAGCCTATTATATAAGGGAACTAAAGTAGGAGAGAAAGCGCGTCTGATTTGTAATACGCAAAACGAGCCGATTCAAGAAAATACATCTCAAATATCTTTTACTCATTACATAGGAGAAATAAAATCAGTAACCATAGAACGTCTGGGCTCTGTACGGGCACTTGTAAAGTTGGAAGGGATACATCGGAACAGGAACAAGAAGATTGATACGAATCACTCTAAAGGGGAAGGGAACTATGCGAATAGCTCTGATATGAACAAACGGAATAACCGTGAGTGGCTTCCTTTTGTGGTACGTCTCTACTTTTATGGTGGTAGTGAACAGGTCAAAATGGTACATAGCTTCGTCTATGACGGAGATCAGAAGAAAGATTTCATTCGTAGTTTAGGTATCCGTTTCGATGTTCCTATGCGTGAAGCTCTGTATAATCGTCATATTGCTTTCTCGTGTGCAGATGGAGGAGTGTGGAGCGAGCCGGTACAACCATTGGTAGGGCGTCGCATACTCACTTTAAATAAGACAGATAATAAGAAAAACAGTAATGAAAAGAAAGATGCACAACAGAAGTCAACAGATGAATCCTCCCTGCAACAACAGCAAATGGAAGGCAAACGTATTCCGCCTTATGAATCTTTCGATGAAAAGAACCGCTCTCTGCTCGATAACTGGGCTTCATGGAATGATTACCGTCTGTCTCAACTCACTGCCGATGCTTTCTCCATTCGTAAACGTGCCAATAACGATAATCCCTGGATAGGAACCTTTTCCGGCACACGTAGCAATGGATATACTTTTGTCGGGGATATTACCGGAGGATTAGGACTTTGTATGCATGACTTTTGGCAGTCTTATCCCTCTTCTATTGAAATTTCAGACGCACGAACCCCGGTAGCTACCCTTACCGCCTGGTTGTGGAGCCCGGAGTCCGAACCTATGGATTTGCGGCATTATGATCGTATAGCTCATGACCTGAATGCCAGCTATGAAGATGTTCAGGAAGGCATGAATACGCCATACGGCATTGCCCGTACAACTACGTTGACACTGATCCCACAAAGTGGCTATACCGGGAAAAAGGCTTTTGCTGATTATGCCAAACAATTTTCTAGCCCTAGTCTGTTAATGCCAACCCCGAATTATCTTCATGCCCGCCAAGCTTTCGGGATATGGAGTCTCCCTGACCGTACTACTCCATTCCGTACTCGTGTAGAAGACCGCTTGGATGCTTACATTGACTTCTATCAGAAAGCAATCGAACAAAACAAGTGGTACGGTTTCTGGAATTATGGTGATGTGATGCACGCTTATGACCCCGTTCGTCATACCTGGCGTTACGATGTCGGAGGATTTGCCTGGGACAATACGGAACTGGCTTCTAATATGTGGCTATGGTATAATTTCCTGCGTACCGGGCGTATTGATATTTGGCGTATGGCAGAAGCTATGACGCGTCATACAGGTGAAGTGGATGTCTATCATATCGGTCCCAATGCCGGATTAGGCAGTCGGCATAATGTAAGTCATTGGGGATGCGGAGCAAAAGAAGCGCGAATCAGCCAGGCCGCCTGGAACCGTTTCTACTATTACCTTACTACGGACGAACGTTGCGGTGATTTAATGACTGAAGTGAAGGATGCCGACCACAAACTCTATGAACTGGACCCTATGCGCCTGGCCCAACCTCGCAGTGAATATCCTTGTACCGCTCCCGCCCGTTTGCGTATCGGTCCTGACTGGCTGGCTTATGCCGGTAATTGGATGACAGAATGGGAGCGCACAGGTAACACAATGTATCGTGATAAAATCGTAGCAGGAATGAAAAGCATTGCCGCCTTACCTAACCGTCTCTTTACCGGGCCAAAAGCTTTAGGGTTTGATCCGGCAACAGGGATTATCACAACCGAATGCGATCCTAAACTGGAAACAACCAACCATTTAATGACCATCATGGGCGGATTTGAGATTGCAAATGAAATGATGCGTATGATTGATATACCCGAATGGAAAGATGCTTGGCTTGACCATGCCGCACGTTACAAGAAGAAAGCATGGGAACTTAGTCACAGCCGTTTCCGTATATCCCGCCTGATGGCTTATGCGGCTTATCATCTGCGTGATAGACAAATGGCAGAAGAAGCCTGGACGGACTTATTCACCCGTTTGGAACATACACCTGCACCCTCTTTCCGTATCACGACCATACTTCCGCCGGAAGTACCGGCTCCATTAGATGAATGTACAAGCATCAGCACGAATGATGCTGCCCTTTGGAGTCTCGACGCTATTTATATGCAGGAAGTTATTCCAATGGATAACTGAAATAGTGTAAAGTAGCATTAGTTACTTCCTAATCTATTAACAGCAAAGTTCTTCCGCATTAAGGATAAACTTCCTTTCTTTTATACCAAACTTACAATCAATTTATTATAAACTATAAACGCAAGTTCTGTTTTTATAAATGAAGCCTTTGATTATAAAAACAAAGCTTGCATTTTTAAAAACAGAACTTGCATTTATAGTTTACTCTTAAGCAAATGAAACTTTGGTACTAATCCAAAAGATGTTTGCAAAGGGATAAGAGTAACTTTTCTATTAATAGATTATAGGACAAGTAGTATACTCTATCCTTTACGTTCTTACTTTAAATAATTCTTTAATGGACAATCGGTCTTTTTCAACCCTTTAGCAATGCTTTTCGCATTCATGTGCGCTCCTTTCAAGGAAGTGTGCGTATGATCATGATTATAGTAGGTAACTGCTTTCTTGATGCCAACCTTTTCCAATTTATCGGCACTAATTTTATTTAAATCAATGAAATAAGCCCCGGTAGCTTCAGCTGCTTCACGTGTCCATTTACCGAAAGACTCTGTGTTGCGTTCTATCTTTCCCTCTTTCCATTTGTTGCGTGGAGTATGGCTTAAAACGATGGGAATGGCGCCTTTCTCCTGAACGTCCATGATGAACTTCCGAAGATACCAGCCAAACGTATAAATAACCTGATACTTACCGGTCTTTTCCATTAAAAATACTTTGCTCTCGTCACCGGAACCACGTAATTCGGCACGGGCCTTTCCTACATTAATATCTCCTGCATCATTATGTCCGAACTGAATCAGAACGAAGTCTCCCGGTTGCAAAGCATTATATACCTTATCCCAACGACCTTCGTCTAGGAAAGTGCGGGCACTGCGTCCTGCCATGGCACGGTTTTCTACAGATATTTTGTTCAGATTGAACTCGTCGGCGATTACGCTTCCCCAACCCCACATACCATTTTTGTCTTTATCCTCATTTCGGACCGTACTGTCTCCGATGGTAAACAATACCGGACGTCCATCTTTACGGCTGGAACCTGTTACAGTATCTTTCTCAATGGGCTTTAGATAATTGGCCAATTCCAGTCCCTCATAAGCACGTATTCCATCCGCAGCAGATTCCGCATTGACTTTAGCACCGAAAGCACTTGTGTGTATACGGTCGATGTAGAACATATATTTCACCTTATTCTTACCGAACTTCTCGAATTTGCGGGCACTGATATCATTCAAATCAATAAAAGGAACCCCCTGTTCTTCGGCTACTTGCTTTGCCCACAATCCGAAAGTCTTGTTGACACGTGTGATGATGGTGCTGTCTTTATCTTCCCAGGCATTACGGGGAGTAAGCGAGAATAGGATCGGATGAGCACCTTTTGCTTTTACATCCTGAATAAAACGGCGCATATATTCCCCGTATGTATATACGGTTTCTTTCACTCCGGTCTCTTTGATGGTTACGTTCAGCGTATCTTTGCCGATTCCCGGAATAGAGGCGCGGGCACGTCCGCTGTCATAAGGACCATTGTCATTGTGTCCCAATTCGATGATAACCCAGTCTCCGGGGCGTACACCTTTGATTACATCCGGCCATAAACGGTTATAGAAAGTACGGCTACTGGTTCCAC
>OBIM01000412.1_pt1 | contig 20250 bp, 16 predicted proteins | sample 1496191 | NCBI WGS metagenome assembly OBIM01 (sample SAMN00265067, study PRJEB22529) | human gut metagenome
CTTGTATGTCTCGGGATTTTGGCATATTCATGCCAAAACACCTCGCGGAATAGTGATATGTGAGCAGTAACGCAAAATACCTTTTACCCCTGAAATATCATCGTTCAAGTTTAGTTAATATCCAGATCTGCTGTCAGTTCATAATAATCACATGGATGTGCAGTCAGTCCTGTTACATTAGACTGCATGATCATACTCATTCTCAGGTGAGAACAGAATACATAGGCATTATCATCCAGGATTGTCTGCTGCATCTGGATTGCCAGATCTGAACGCTTATCTGCATCAAATTCTTGCTTCATCTGTTTTTCCAGATCTTCCAGTTTATCACTGTGATAATGTCCGTTATTGCTTGCAGATTCATCCAGTGTACAGGAAGTGAAGAAATACTCCGGATCTCCTGTAGGTGCAGTTACCATGGCACTTGCATATACATCCCATAATGTAGGATCTTTACGGATAGTATTATTATCAGAGGTACAATTCACCTGAACATCCATACCGATTTCTTTTAAGGTCGCCTGTGCAGACTCTGCAAGAAGCGGAAGCTCCTGACGGCTTGGATAAGTAAGCCAGCGGATTTCCAGTTTCTGTCCGTCTTTTTCACGGATACCGTCACCATCGGAATCCACCCATCCAGCTTCCTCCAGAACCTTCTTTGCCCCATCAGGATCATAGCTCTCTGTTGTCAGATTCTGCCCTCCAAAAGAGAAGGTATCCGGGAAAACACCGACTGCAGGATATCCATATCCATTCAGAAGCACAGACACAAAGCTGTCCTTATCAATACCCATGGCAATTGCTTTACGCACTGCCGGGTCAGATGTTACAGGACTTTCAAAGTTCATCCACGCATAGAATGCACGGCTTGTAGCTGTACTGGTAAATGTAAAGTCATCATTTTCAAATAAAGGATAGCTTGCATATGCCATACCATAGGCAGCATTAATCTCCCCTGCCTGAAGAGCCATTGCCAGTGTATCACCGTCAGAGATTGTACGGACAGTGATCTCATCCACATTCACATCTCCGTTCCAGTAGTTTTCATTCTTTACAAGATTAACATGATCATCTGTCACCAGTTCAGTTGCCACATAAGGACCTGTACCGATCACTATACCATCATCACTGATACCTGCCTGCATATCAATAATACATCCATAAGGATCACTGAGATAATTGATCAGTGCAGGCTTCGGTTCTGTAGTCTTTATGGTAACAGTATTTCCATCTGCCTCGATAGTATCAATGCAAAGATCTCCTGCTGCACGCTCATGATTGGCAACCAAAGCCTCCAGGCTTTCCTTTACTGCTTCTCCGTCACAGGCACGTCCATTGGAAAACACAACTCCGTCGTTCAGTGTGATCTTCCAGGTCAGCTCGTCAATATTTTCATACTCTTTTGCGATCCATGGCTCTATTTCCATTGTATCAGAATAACGGAAAAGAGTTTCCCCTACTCCATAACGGATGCAAGCCCATCCTGCATAGGTATTCTGAGGATTAATATCTGCCTCCTCATTTTCCGCATTAAAGGTGGTATCGCCAAATACCAATGTCTTTTTTTCTGCTGCCAGTGTTGGCATAGCTGTCATTCCTACTGCCAGCCCCAGGGCAATTGCCATTGCCAGAAATTTCTTTGTTCTCATTTTCTTTCCTCCTCGTTTGTTTTCATATTACTTATCATGAACGGCTGTTCTTAGGATCCAGATAGTCACGAACTGTATCACCTAACAGATTGAAAATTGCCACAGATATAAAAATTGCAATTCCAGGTGATAATACTACCCATGGATATGTTTGGATCATACTTCGTCCGCTGCTCATCATACTTCCCCATTCAGCCATGGGAATCTGTGCTCCCAGTCCAAGAAATGACAGACCTGCAAGTTCCATCATCATGGTACCGATATCAAGCATGGCTGTTACCAGAACAGGGCCCAGCATATTTGGAAGAATATGTCTGAGCATAATCTGACCTGAGCTGTCACCTGCCAGTATGGCAGCATGAATATAGGGTTCCTCTTTTAATGCCAGAGTCTGCCCTCTGGCAATACGTGAATATTTCGGCCAGCTTACTACTGCCAGTGCTATAACAGCATTCTGAATGCCTCCCCCAAGAATAGCTGCAATCGCCATGGCAAATACAAGCCCAGGGAAAGCAAGACATATATCTGAGATTCTCATCATAACAGTATCTGCAGCTCCGCCAAAATATCCGCAGCATACACCCACAGCTGTTCCTAACACAAAAATCACAGCAACCAGGATAAAGGTCGAAAAAATACTGGCTCTTGCACCACTTATAACTCTGGACAGCATATCTCTCCCATATGTATCTGTTCCCATAGGATGCTGAAGACTGGGGGGCTGAAGTGCACTTGCCAGATCCTGTGCATAAGGGTCATATGGACAGAGATGCTCTGAAAAAACTGCAAGTATCACAAGCCCTATTGCCAGAATAAGAAAAAAGACCAGCTTTTGTTTTATATGGTTTTTCTTAATCTTCTGTACACGCACTGTCACATTTTTATTCTGCTTTTCACTCATTGTTTCACACCTCCCAGACGGATTCTCGGATCCAGGAACCGGTATGACAGATCTGTAAGCAGATTTACTACAACATAGATGATCGCCATCCACATAACATATGCCTGAATAATAGGATAATCACGCATGGAGATAGCATCTACTGCCATCTTTCCAACTCCATCCCACATAAAGATTGATTCTACGATTGCAGTTCCTCCCAGCAGATTTCCCACTGACAGCATCAGCAAGGTAATGATGGTTACCAGCGAAGCCTTCATAATACTTTTCCAAAGAGTGACAGAAAACTTTACTCCTCTTGCTTTCGCTCCTGCCACATAATCTTTACTCAGTTCATCCAGCACAGTTGCACGGACCTGGCGAAGATACTTGGCCGACATGGCAATTGCCAGAGTGATTGCCGGCATTGCCACACTCTTTAAACTTACATCTTTGGATATAACCGGAAAAATCCGCAACCTGATCGCAAGAAAATACATCAACAGCAATGATACAAAAAAATTAGGAAGACTGTTTCCTATAAAGCTGCATAAACGGATCAGATAATCCGTAATCGTATTCTGTTTCACTGCTGACAGAATCCCCAGAGGGATTGATATGATGATGGTCAGCAAAATAGATGTCACTGTAAGAAGCAGCGTTGCCGGAAGCTTCGATATGAACGTATCAAAAACCGGAAGACTGGATACATAGCTGTTTCCCATATCTCCATGAAGCAGTTTCCCAAGCCACACAAAATACTGGGTCAGAAATGGTTTGTCCAGTCCCAGCTGTTCTCTGGCTGCATTTAACTTATCTTCTGACAGGATCTGTCCTGTATTTTCCATTTTTTGTGTCACTACATCACTTCCCGCAATCCGCATCATGCCATAGGAGAGAAAAGTAATCGCAAACAAAATGGGAATCAGCTGGAGCAGTCGTCTGAATGCATATTTTCTCATTTGATTATCTCCATTTTATAATTTTTCAAAATTGTACTCCTAATTAGCCACCATTCAGTTTAACAAAAGCAAAAATAGCCCACAACCCACCCTGGGGGTTATAAGCTATTCTTAATTTGAATATCTATCGTCATTTTTGGAATAGGTTTTTTTAATATCAGCAATAATTTAAAACAACCATCCCATTTTGTTCTAAACTATGTTATACTACAAGAGCTGTCGAACCTCCAGCAGGAAGGAGGTGAGTTTCATGGAAGCAATTTTTACTTCATTTCTTGTCTCTGTCATAGCAGGCGTAGTTAGCTACTACATATGCAAATGGCTGGACAGCGGACATTAGACAGCAACAGTCTAAACGGAACAGCTCCCCGTAACGAGCAAGAAAACCCTCAGAGCGGCAACTCTGAGGGCTTTCGTTTCGCTTCATGGAAATTTCACTTCATTTCTTAGCTACTATTAGTATATGCAAAATAAGTTAAAAAGTCAACTGCAATTTTTATTAATGCTTCGGCAGTCTGCTCTTTAAAAACTCCACAAGCTCTGCCACACTCTCATCCATTTCTTCTCCTTTGTGAAGTATAAAACCAAAAATCACTTTACTGTCTCCAAGATCCAGAGGGATTCCCGGTGTAGTTCCTTCTTTGTTTTCTGACAGGTAACTTCCGCTTATATTTGCCACCTTACTGTTCTTCAGCATTTTTTCCATAATATAATCACTGTTGGTCAGCACGGAAATATCAATATCCTTCCATTGGAATGCATCTTCTTTTACAGCACCGATGTCAAAAAATTCATCCTGATAATTCTGTATAAAACGGATTCCCTCCAGGTCTTCCAGTTCTGCCCTCTCTTTGCCGGAATTGTAAAGCTCTGTCAGCCCTCCCGGATACAGCATTACATCTGTTTCATAGATAGGTTCGAAATGCATTTTGTTTTTTGACAATTCATACAGGAAATTTTCCTTCTGCTGACTGAGGATATATACAAAACCAATATCATCCATATAATCCCGGACTCTTTCCATTACGCTTTGTACACCTGCTGTTGTTACCTGGAAATGATATTTTTTTTCATAGGTTTCATTATAAAAGTCTACAAATTGATTGGCAAACCAGGAGCTGGGATTTAAAGATATCCGGATCCATTTTGTCATTCCGCTGGAAGCCATATTTTCCAGAACATTTACTTCATTTATAATTTTCGACGCATATTCATACATCTTATGCCCCTGTACTGTCAGTCTGATTCCTCTTGGCAGTCGTTCAAAAAGCTGCATTCCTAGCGTATCTTCCAGTCCCTTGATTACCTTGCTGACACTGGGCTGTGTAGAATACAGATTTTTCGCAGCATCACTGAATGAACCAGTCTGCGCACATACTACGAAATACTGTAATTGTTTTAAATCCATAAAGATTTTATCCCTCTTTCTGTTTTTATCCGCCATTAACCCTTTTTTCTATTTTGAGTTTTATCTTCATACATTCTGTGATCTGCCATAATGCGGATTTCATCAATCTTCTGGCTGTGTTCTGGATAAATGGCATAGCCACAGCTTGTATCCACGCTCAGCAGACGACCCTCTATGTTAAAAGGCCGGTCAATGACTCTTTTTATTCTTCTGACCATCATCTCACAGAATTCATCATTAATATTGCCCTCCTCAATGATCAGGGAAGATTCATCTCCACCGATACGGAAAGCATAGTCTGTCTTCCTGATACATTTGCACAATCTCCGGGAAACCGCCTTCAGCAATCTGTCCCCCATGTCATGTCCATAAGTGTCATTAACAGGCTTAAACCTGTCCAGATCCAGATAGAACATGGCAAATTTTTTGCGTAACTTTCCATTTCTTTTTAATCTTTCGGAAAGATAACGCTCATTATAAAGTCCTGTCAGTGCATCCGTATTTGCCAGCTTCTCAAGTTCATGCTTCTGCCCGATATCCTGAGCGATCAGCATTACTTTGGACAGTATACTGCCTTTCCATTCCACAGGTATCACTGACATTACTTTATAAGAAGATCTGTCAAGAGTAGAATATTCAAAGGTATACAGATCATCCTCAGACATAATAACTTTTCTCAGATGTTCCGGTGAAAGCAGATCATCCATCTGTATATTTATCTTTTCCGTAAGTACCACATACTCTCCGGACATACGCTGAAGAAGCTCCCTGTAATCACCTGTAGGATTATAATAAGACTCATTGTTCATCTCATAATATTCGTATATCCCGCTGTCCAGATCACAAACTGCAAAACACTCTACAATCCTGGTTACTCCCTGAATAAGCTGGTCCATGGCGATGTTCTGCTTTAACATCGCTCTGCGTTCTTTTTCCGCATTTTTCGAATCCGTCACATCACGAAGAAAAATCATGGCGTGTCTGACCTCTCCGTTCTCATCTGTATCTCCCTCCATCACTACATTCCGGATAATACGCAGCTCTCCGTCAAGCACTGCTTTGTATTCCTGACTGAGTTCCCCGGTAATTTTTCTGAGTTCCTTCATAATATATTCCCGGTTGTAAATCTGCGCAACCGCCTCTTTACTCTCAGGACAGACATAATTATTAAGAAACATCTGTATCAGTTCATCCCATGTCCGGCTTTTGTTGGAAATTTCCTGAAGCGAGCCCCTTACTTTCATAGATTCAAATGTATTTTCCTGAAGATCCACATAATATTCACACAGATTCATATCTGTAAAAGCCCGGTGAAAAGCAGCTTCCCTTGCTTCCTGATTCCGGGCAAAGTGATCAGATCTGACAGATAATACCCAGATTGGCCGTCCTTTATTATCCCTGGCATCTGCCTTCACAATCCTTACCGGTATTGATAAACCTTTACTGTCTGTCAGATACAAGATGTGAGAACCCTGTAAATCGTGAAGTCTTTCCGGTGAAAATATATGCTTTTGCTCATTACAGACCACACTGAGCATAGAACCATCTGATGCTTTCATAAATTCATCAAGGTCATCCCACCCCAAAAGCTGCAGAAAATAGTTACTTACACTCCAGATTGTCAGCTTCTCATCATAATAACCGGCGACTGTTCCCACCGGATCATTCTGTTTCAGTACATATTCAATAGCTTCCTGAACTGAAGGATTAATATCCGTATCTTCATTTACGACATATATTTCGATCTTATTCATTTTGTTAAGCATACACCTATGCTCTGACATGATATTCTCAACCTTTCTTTAAAATAAAAGAGAATAATGCCCGCTACAATACAACAAGACATTACTCTCTGTATAAATGCAACTGGCTGCCATTTTACAGGCCCTTTAGCTTTGCGCCGCAGCCTTTCGACTGTTTTGCCGATACTGTATCTGTGGAATTATACAGTTACCTGGTGTGCCAACAAGTTGATTTCTCGAAGAATCAACTTGTCGGCACACTGGTTGATTCACAGATACATTATATATATTATATTTTCAATCTCTTATTACTGTTTACCATTAATATTTCCTGCACCGATGTTTATTTGTTACTGTTTATTCCGTTCTCAGTAACATTTATATGCTTTGTAAATCCAAATAACAACTTGCCTCTTTCAATCGTCAGGTCAGTTAAACACTAATTGCAATATATTATTTGCATATCCCCTGAATAATGTCAACTGCTATTTTCCTTATTTCACAAAATTTATTCCAGATTGCAAACGACATACATTACATTTGTCATAATTAATCCTCTGAAATATTAAGACAGGTCCGTATTTTACGGGATAACGACCAACTATAATAACTCCATACAAAAACAGATCCAATATCTTATAATCAAAGATACAGGACCTGTTTTTATTATCTGAAATTCAGCCTGCAAGATTCAGCATTTTTAATAAGAACAGCCAGCTCAGGCCATAATAGGTAATTACTGCAACAAGGTCATTCACTGTTGTGATCAGCGGACCTGATGCGACTGCCGGGTCAATATTGATCTTCTTAAAGAACAATGGAATACAGGTGCCTACTGCACTGGAAATCAACATAGCCAACAACAGTGCCACACCGATACATCCGGATACTGCATAGGAAAACAAAAGTGTTTTTCCTTTAAACAGATAAATATACAATCCAATCAGCGCAAAAGACAGAATTCCAAGAAGTCCGCCATTACACAGACCAATTCTCATTTCCTTCCACACAAGTTCCAGTTTCTGCTTACCTGTCAGAGATTCATCCATCAGCACACGAATCGTCACAGCCAGAGACTGGGTACCCACATTACCTGCCATATCAAGGATCAAAGACTGGAAGCACATAATGATCGGAAGTGCAGTCACCACCTTCTCAAAAATTCCTACCACTGAGGAAACTACCATGCCAAGTCCCAGAAGAATGATCAGCCAGGGCAGACGTTTCTTCATACTTTCTTTCAGTGGCTCCTTTAAATCCTCTTCTGCTGTCAGACCGGCCAGCTTCGCATAGTCATCACCCATCTCATCATCAACCAGGTCAATGATACTGGCAGATGTGATGACACCCAGAAGCTGATTATCGTTGTCAAGAACCGGAATAGAATCCTCAGAATAATCTTTCAGTTCTTCGATACAGTCATCAATATTCTCTTCCGCATATACATATGGATAGGAAGTCACCACCAGATTCTCAAGCAGATCATCCCGTCTGGCAATGATCAGTTCTTTCAGATTAATGGCCCCATAAAATTTCTGCTGCTCTGTCACTACAAAAATAGTGGAGATATTGTCATTTTTTGCAGCCTGTTCGATCAGACTGCTCATTGCCTGCTTAACTGTCAGTTTATCTGTGATCACAATATAATTTGTTGTCATGCGGCTTCCGATCTCATCCTCATCAAAGGATGCGATCATCTCCACATCACGTCGAACCTCAGGTTCAAGCAGATCAATCAGTATTTTTTTCTTTGTTTTTTCAACTTTATTTAATACATCTGCAAGAGCATCTGTCTCCATTTTGGATAAAATGGCTGCTGCTTTTTTCACATCCATTTCATTCATATACTCTGCTGCATTCTCCTCATCTGTATATTCAAAAATATCAGAGAGCATATCTGTATCCAGGATACGGTACAGCTTGCACCGCTCCTGTACAGTCAGTTTCGGCATTACATCTGCCAGATCATTCTCATGATAATCCTGCAGCCTTCCTCCCATAACGGCCGGAGAGGTGTTGCTGCGGATGATCTTCAGAATTTCTTTGGAATAATCCTGTACTCTTTTCTCCATTCTTTCATCCTCCGCTTTTTTGCATAAAAGCACACCAAAAGAAAGCAGTCTGTTATTTATTACATTTTACTGCCATTTCTTCCATGCTTTTTCCAGCACAATAAACCGCAGGGTATCAAACCATAACCTGCTATTCATCCGCTGTCCGTAACTGTCCGGCATCTTCGCCGGATCATTACTACTCAATATGTAATTGCATGATTCGGGGGAATTTCATAAATACAGGATAAGAAATGAAAAAGACATCCGATCTTCCACATACAGAAACTGTCAGATCACAGACAGTAAAAAACTTCTATTTTATATGCATACATGGAAAATCCTGAAAATATATGACTACAGCAGAACAAAAACGGCTGCTATACTCATATACTCTTTTTAATTCAGATCCTGTGCTACTACTTCGCCCATGAGAATCGCAATTATCCATTCTGTTCCACCTGCCTTTTCTTTAAAATTTACGATTTCGGATATCAGACCCTGTTTTCGGGAATCTGATTTCTAACAGCAAATTTTATGCTGTTTCCTATTTTGAAACAGCATTTTTAAAATTATTTTCAATTTGCACAGTTATTGTAACCGCCCAGTAGAGAAAAAGCAACCCTGTTTTCTCATTTTTTACATTAATTTTTGTTAATGTTAACGATAAGTTTGCTTCTTTTATTCCTAAATGATAGAATATAATCAGAAATTTGCAAATAATAAGATTATTGCCATAAACATGCAAGACTATAATTGATATTCACAGGAGAAAAAATATGTCATTTATCAGTGTATTTGATGTTATGGGGCCGAACATGATCGGTCCTTCAAGTTCACATACCGCAGGTGCGGCGCGTATTTCCTATCTTGCCCAGAAAATGATCGAAGGCCCGTTAAAGAGAGCAGACTTCATCCTGTACGGCTCTTTTGCAAAAACTTACCATGGTCACGGTACTGACCGAGCTCTGCTGGGTGGTATTATGGGATTCTCTACTGATGATATGCGCATCCGAAATTCTTTTGATATTGCTCATGAAAAAGGTCTGAAATTCTCTTTCACTCCAAATGAGCAGGAAACAGATATTCATCCGAACACCGTAGATATCTGCATGGAAAATAAAAAAGGCCAGAAAATGACCGTACGCGGCGAATCCCTTGGAGGAGGCAAGGTCCGTATTGTAAATATCAATCACGTACAGGTAGACTTTACAGGCGAGTACAGTGCAGTGATCGTGATTCATCAGGACACTCCCGGCGTTGTGGCCTATATTACCAAATGCCTGAGTGACCGCAATATCAATATTGCATTTATGCGTCTGTTCCGTGAAAGCAAGGGAGAGATTGCTTATACAATCGTAGAATCTGACGGCAAACTTCCTGAGAATATCGTTCCTGCGATTCGCGAGAACCCGAATATTCATGAAGTTATGATCGTACAGATGTAAAGAAAGGCGGATTTTTATCATGGATTTTAAAAATGCAAATGAACTCTTAGCACTCTGTGAAGAAAAAAATCTTCCTATCTCAGAGATTATGCGTATCCGTGAGATTGAGCTTGGCGAAACAGCCTCTGAGATTGTAAATAAAAAAATGACACGAGTACTGGGAATTATGAAAGATGCTGCTTTCTCACCAATCAGACAGCCGGTAAAATCTATGGGTGGTCTGATCGGCGGCGAAGCCAGAAAGCTGAGTCTCCACGCTCAGGAGAAAAAAGGTCTCTGCGGAAATCTGCTTCAGAAGGCAATTACTTATGCTATGGCTACACTGGAAACGAATGCCTCCATGGGGCTGATCGTGGCCTCTCCTACTGCCGGTTCTGCCGGCATCGTACCGGGGCTGATGCTGGCAATGCAGGAACATTATCAATTCTCTGATGAAGAGATTATACGGGCATTATTTAACGCAAGTGCCATTGGTTATCTGGCAATGCGAAATGCAACTGTTGCAGGTGCGGTAGGCGGATGCCAGGCCGAGGTAGGGGTTGCATCTGCAATGGCTGCATCTGCTGCTGTAGAGCTGATGGGAGGTTCACCGAAAGAATGTACTTTTGCTGCATCTACTGTTCTTATGAACATGCTTGGTCTGGTATGCGATCCGGTCGGCGGTCTGGTAGAATATCCATGTCAGAACAGAAATGCTGCAGGTGTGGCAAACGCTATAATTGCCGCAGAAATGGCTCTCGCAGGAATCCCGCAGTTGATTCCTCTGGACGAAATGATCCAGACGATGTTTACCGTGGGTAAAAAGCTTCCTGCAGAACTGCGTGAAACTGCTATGGGAGGATGCGCTACTACGCCATCTGCATGTAAAGCATGCCATATATGCAGTTAACAGGCTGACAAATAAAAAAACTGTCTCTGTAATGCACCTATTTTCTACGTATAATGTGCATATACAGGACAGTTTTTTATTATTTTTCCAACTTTGCCAGCACTTTTGATGTAAAATGTGTATCGAAAAACTGAACAAAAGGTCCGAATCCAAATGCACTGACCAGTGTTCCCAGTCCGACGATTCCCCCTGCAAGCCAACACACCAGTGCACTGATCGCATCATTAGATACTCTGCACCAGAAATACGGAATTTTCGGCCATTTCTCTGTCATGATCAGAGAAATACTGTCATATGGTGCAACTCCCTGTTTCGGAAGCTGGTACATGGAAATTCCAAGGCTTGTTATGATAACTCCAATAAATACGGTAGCCACCTGCATTGCCATCTGATCCGGTGCATCGATCACAGATGTGATCAGGTTATAGAAAAATGTAACAAAATATCCAAGGAATAACGCATTTATGATCGTTCCCAATCCGATAAGCTTTCTTCCCCAGATAATTTCTATTACAAAAAATCCCAGATTCAGAAGAATTAAAAAACGGGCATATTCAATTCCCACACATTCTGCCAGTGCCATTACCATTCCGCTGAAAGGGTCATTTCCAAGTCCGGAAAGTTTAAATATCGCAATTCCCAGACCAAGGATTATATTTCCAATCAACATTACGACCACATACTTCCAGTTTATTTTTCTGATCCATTCACTCATCTTTTTTCCTCCGTAAAATTAACTCTTTCTATCATATCAGACAGTAAAATACTTTACAATATTCTTTCTGTAAATTGTTTTCCACTATTTTAAAACTACGTTACTGTTCACTCCGTTCACAGTAACGTACCCAAAATTCATTCCAGATTGCCTGCGGCAATGGAATTTTGGCTTGTATGTCTTGTGATTTTGGCATATTCATGCCAAAACACTTCGCGGGATAGTGGTGTGTGAACAGTTACAAAACTACTTGATTTACTCCGTGAATATGACTATAATGAGAAAAACGTATATAGGTGTATATACACCCTTCTATACATAATAAAAACAGGAGAAAGTAATCTATGGAAAAGTTTAAAGCATTTCTCAGACGTAAAGACATCGAAATCTCCATAAAACGTTATGGAATCGATGCCCTTGGTGCCATGGCGCAGGGTCTTTTCTGCTCCCTGCTGATTGGCACGATCATCAACACACTTGGAACACAGTTTCATATTTCATTTCTGACCACTGCTGTGGCAACTGTAAACGACACCCAGTATACCGTAGGCTCTCTGGCATCTGCAATGAGTGGTCCTGCCATGGCTGTTGCCATCGGCTATGCGCTGCATTGTCCGCCGTTGGTGTTGTTTTCACTGATCACTGTTGGCTTTGCATCTAACGCATTAGGCGGTGCAGGCGGACCGCTGGCTGTATTATTTGTAGCCATCTTCGCTTCCGAAATCGGAAAAGCAGTATCTAAGGAAACCAAAATTGATATTCTGGTCACTCCACTTGTCACGATTGGTGTAGGTGTTGCCCTGTCCGCATGGTGGGCTCCGGCACTTGGAAGTGCAGCGATGAAAGTGGGAAATATTATTATGTGGGCAACCAACCTGCAGCCGTTCCTGATGGGAATCCTTGTTTCTGTATTTGTGGGTATTGCACTGACACTTCCTATCTCATCTGCCGCAATCTGTGCTGCGCTTGGCCTTACCGGACTTGCCGGAGGAGCTGCTGTAGCAGGCTGCTGTGCACAAATGGTAGGTTTCGCAGTAATGTCCTTCCGTGAGAACAAATGGGGCGGACTTGTTTCTCAGGGAATCGGAACATCCATGCTCCAGATGGGAAATATCGTAAAAAATCCACGCATCTGGATTGCACCGATCCTTACTTCTGCCATCACCGGACCTCTTGCAACCTGTCTGTTCAAACTTCAGATGAACGGTACTCCGGTTTCTTCCGGTATGGGTACCTGTGGTTTCGTAGGACAGATTGGTGTCTACACCGGATGGATGAATGATATTGCCGCAGGAACAAAAACAGCTGTCACAGGCTGGGACTGGGCCGGACTTTTGCTGATTTCCTTTATCCTGCCTGCAATCCTGTGTCCGCTCATCAACATGTTTATCCGTAAGCTTGGATGGGTGAAAGACGGGGATATGACACTTTCATAAGCAAAAACAGCTGCGTTACCTGTCAATTGAAACTGTTACTTGATAAAATTTCAGCTAACAGTTTCAATGGTAACACAGCTGCTTTTTATTTTTCCACTTCCGTATATTGATTTCCCTGAGGATCACTCAAATTGTCATCCACATAATTTTTTCATCCCTTTGGAAATCGCCTTTCAGTGATAAGATTTTTATATTCGTACTTCTTCATCCATTTTAAGCAATGCACTCTTAGCCAGCTGATCTGCCTCTTCATTGTAGTGATTGCCCGTATGAGCTGCTATTTTACAAAAAGAAATCTGTACTTTCTTTCCTGCTTCCTGCATATGGGCTGCGTATTTGCTGGTCAGAGGTGTTTTGGCTCTCCACACACCTGTTACCCACTTCTCTACACCTTCGTAATCATAGCGGATTTCCACAGCTGGATATTTGTTTTCTATGGCCCAGTTTACTGCAGTCATGGAACCAAGCATCTCTCCTGCCACATTTCGGATCGCGACTCCTGCAGAATCACTGCCGCTGCCGGATTTACGGATTTCCTGTCCATCCGGTGTAAGGATCACACAACCAAAGGCATATCTGCCAATACTTTTCTCGAAACTTCCATCTACATAAGCAATGACCATATTTTCAGGTACTTCCACGATTCCTGCCGCCTCTTTTTCTTTATCACCAGATACATTTCCTGTTGTCTCCATGTTCAGAAAAGCCAATGCTTCCTCTTTCTCTGTAAATCCCCGAAACTCAGCTCCTGAATATCCGCTTACTGCCTTCTGGCACTCCGCCCATGTAGCAAAAAGTCCTGTTTTATGTCCCTTGCGTACTGCATATATTTTCTTCTTTGCCATAAAATCCTCCTGAACAAATAATCAATATTTTGACTCACATTACTTTACTATATTTTGATTAATACTATATAATCTTTCTTTCTATCAGGCAAGTTATACAATGGAAATTTCTCAAAAAAACAACGTGCAGATACATTTTAAAATCGGGATAAATCTTCAAACCTGAAGTTATCTGTCGACTTCAATGTTTCTGCACGTTTTTTATAATAGCAGATATTTTAATCAATACCTTCTGTTAACCTGTAGCAATTACATAAAATACTGCATTCCTCTTTATCTGAATTTATAAAGCCTTATGATACAATTCCACAATATCCTGCTTTCTGGAGGATCTTGGATTTACTGCAATATTTCCGCTCTTCATAGCATCATCTGCCATGGCATCAATCTTGCTTTCAATCTCCTCATCAGAAATCTCTTCTCCCTTCTTTGCCTGGCGGATGGCTGTGGTCAGGTCTTCCGGGATTCCGATATCTTCGTTTAATTCCCTGATGGCATCCACCAGCATCAGTGGTTCGAATTCATCCTCATATGCAGGGATCGGACTGATATAATTATAAATCTTCAGATATCTGCCATGATCTGCCAGCGCATTATATTCTGCAATCACAGGGAGAAGAACTGCATTTGCCACTCCATGTGCTACATTAAAGAAAGCACTTACCGGATGACTCATGGCATGGACATTTCCAAGTCTTGCAAAGGAAAAGGCGATTCCTGCAAAAAGAGAACCTGTAAGCATTGCTTCTGCTGCCTCCAGATCTGTACGTCTTGCCACAAAACGGCGGATATTTCCACCGATCAGCTCCATTGCTTTCTCTGCCATTGCGTCAGAAAACGGAGATGCTGCTGTGGAAACATAAGCCTCCTCCGCATGGATAAATGCATCGATTCCGCAGGCTGCTGCCACAGATGCCGGAGCAGATGTGAGAAGCTCAGGATCCAGGATCGCATATGCAGGAAGAAGTTCATAACTGAATACCGTCAGCTTATAATCTCTGCTGTGGTCAGTGATAACAGAAAATGCCGTAACCTCTGAACCGGTTCCCGCAGTAGTCGGGATTGCGATCAGCGGAACAATTTTTCCGGGAACCTTATGTGCCCCCTCATATTCTGTAATACTGCCGCCATATTTAGCCGTAACTCCCACTGCTTTTGCCACATCCATAGGAGAACCACCGCCCAGCGCAACGATAAAATCTGCACCGGATTCCTTATACGCTTCTGTCGCTTTTTCCACTGTGGTGACAGACGGATTGGCTTCTACATCTGTAAAAATATCCACTGCCATTCCGGCGTCTTTCAGATAATCCGCCGCCTTATCCACAACTCCCATTTTCCGGAGAGTTGGTCCTGAGATCAGCATTGCATGAGAACCTCCAAGCTTTTTGGCACATTCCGGAAGCTTCGCCAGAGTACCTGCACCGACTGTAATATTCTGAGGAATAAAAAATTCAAATGGATTCATTAATTTCTGCCTCTTTTCCTGTATTTTTCAATATTGCAATGTGCAGGGCATCTACCCTGCACAAATTCAAAACTCTGTTACCCAAAATAATTGTCATGTCATTTATAGCGTTATGCCATAGAGGAAAGCACCCTGTCAATAGCCGCATCGATTACCACATCAAGCTCTTCATCATCAGCCTCCGGCATAAGACTTGCTGCATCCTCATCAGAGATCAGTTCAATAAGTTTACCAAAGTCTTCTTTATATTTACGTTTACAGATCGCATAAAATACAACTCCAAGTAAGCTCCAGCCGCCTACCATGATCCATTCCTGAAATACCAGACTTCCACCGGAACCCGGAATACAGTAAACCAGAAGCATCAGCCCTGACATGACTACTGCCATAAAACCTACAAATTTGTAGTGGCCTACTTTGTAAGGTCTTGCCATATCCGGTTCCTTTTTACGAAGGATCAGGAAAGAGACAGAGACCATACAGTATGCAAGGCAGCATCCGAAGTTACCTGCATCACAGATCCAGACCATCATTGTTCTTCCTGCAAAAGGAGCCAGCATAGTCAGGGCACCGATCAGATACAGAGAATTAACCGGAGTTTTGTGCTTCGGATGAAGCTTTGCAAAAAACGGAGGAATCATGTAGGATTCTGCCATAGAGTACATGGCACGGGAACCGCCAAGGAGGAAGGAGTTCCATGATGTAATAATACCACACATTCCACCTACAATGATAACCTTGGCCATAATCTTTGTCCCGAAAGCCTTGGCCATGGCATCTGCTGTTACAAGTCCTGTTCCCTGCTGAGACTCAATAATCTCTGCCGGATTCAGGATATAACCTACTGCAAGAATAACCAGTGCGTAAAATACAACAGCCAGCACAACAGAGAGGATCATCATTTTACCGATTTTTTTCAGCGGAACATTAATCTCCTCTGCTGCCTGTGGGATAACATCAAAACCAATAAAGAAAAACGGAGTAATAACTGCAACCTTAAGAATACTTTTCATTGCTTCACCGGTACCGTTTCCAACAAACATCTGTCCCTGAAGGTTATCCACACTTCCTGTAACCACAGAAGCCACGATCAGAATAATTCCGGCACCGCCGATGATACAGGTAAGAACAGTCTGCAAAACTGCTGCAGTTTTTGCTCCATTAATGTTGATTATCATAATAAGAAAAGCGATCACAATTGCCACGATCAGCCAGGATGCATAAACATCAAAGCCTGCAACTGTATACAGATATCCTTTCAGGAACCCCGGCCACAGATAAGTGATGATTGTGGGAAATGCACATGCCTCAAAGCAGGCAACACTTACATATCCAAGAATAATCGCCCAGGTACAGATAAAAGAACCTGTAGAACCCATTGCCCTGTAGCTGAATACGTGCTCACCACCACACTGAGGCATGGCTGCTGTAAGCTCTGCGTAAGTCAGACCTACAAAGAAGATCATGATTCCACCGATTGCAAATGCAATAGCTGCACCAAGCACACCACCGGATTCAATCCAGTTACCGGAAGAAACTACCCAGCCCCAGCCGATCATGGCGCCAAATGCAATTACAAGTATGTCCCATGCACCAAGTACTTTGTCAAATTCTGATGTTTTTTGTTCCATAGGTCAGGCCTCCTTTTTTCCGTATTTTTTTGCGATCAGATCTTCCAGATATTCTGCTGTTCCCTGAATTCCCAGAAAATCACTGTTAATAAGAATATCCCTGTTATGTCTGTCACCGCGGTTACTTCCTGTTAGTGCCAGATGTCTCTTATGATAACGTTTATCCTTCTCATCCAGCAGAAGCTTTGCATCCTTTTCCGAAAGATTATGGCTTTCCATAATGTTATGAACGCGAACATCATTAGGTGCATAAATAAATGCTCTCACCAGCTGGATTCCTTCTGTATCTTTCAGAATATAATCTGCAGACCGTCCTATGATCACGCAGGCTTTTTTCTGAGCCAGCTTCCGGATAATCTGCTTCTGTACATGAATGGCGCGGTCTGTCAGATCCGCATATTTGGAAAAGGAACCTCTCACATCACCCTGTGCACCTTTACCTGCGATGGTTCCACCTTCCTCTACTCTGTCCATAATGTCTGTAGGGATGCCTACCTCTTTGATAATCTCATCCACAAGATCACGATCATAAAACTTAATCCCCAGATCCTGTGCAATCTTCTTACCGATGGCATTGCCCTTGGCTCCATATTCACAGCCAATCGTAATTACCAGATGTTTCATGCTCTTCCCTCTCACACTCAAATTTTTATCAGATTCTCAAACATTTGAAATCCGCTGATTTGCTATGTAAATCGCTACTTTCTCATATTTGGCAGGTCCCAAGTTCAAAAGTCTTATCGTGCAGGCACGAACGACTTTTTGATTTTTTGACCCTGATATCATATCATAAAAGGGCGCACGAATATAATTCGTGACGCCCTTGTCCTTACTGTATCACACCGTTGCCGGATTTTTATTTTTCCAGAGATTTAATTGTATCTTCGATGATTGCTACAGCTTTGTCGCACTCTTCTTCTGTAACAATAAGCGGTGGGATCATACGGATGATATGCGCTCCGATAGCTGTGATCAGAAGATGTCTGTCAAGACAACCATGTTTTACATCCACTCCGCCGATAGTATCATCAAATTCCACACCTACCAGAAGTCCCTGGTGTCTTACTTCTTTTACATGAGGAAGCTTCTCAAGCTTAGCTGCAAAGTAATCGCCAACCTTCTTTGCATTTCCAGCCAAATCTCTGTCCAGAAGCTCATTCACCTCAGCCAGTGCAGCTGCACAGCTTACCGGATGTCCGCCGAATGTAGTTCCATGGGAACCTGCTGTGAAAGCTTTTGCAACCTCTGCTGTTGCACAGATGGCACCGATTGGCATTCCACCGCCCAGAGCCTTTGCCATAGATACGATATCCGGTTTGATACCATAATTCATATAGGACATAACAGCACCTGTTCTGCACCATCCTGTCTGTACTTCATCGATCAGAAGAAGCATATCGTTCTCATCACAGAATTTACGAAGTCCCTGCATGAATTCCATTGTTGCAGGATGTACGCCACCCTCGCCCTGTACAGGCTCAACCATAATGGCAATTGTGTTCTCTGTACATGCATCCTTGAAAGCCTGAAGGTCATTGTACGGTGCATAGGAGAAACCATAAGTCATAGGTCCGAATCCAACCTGGCATCCATTACCCGGCTGACCTGTTGCAGACATGGCACCAAAGGTTCTTCCATGGAATCCCATCTTTGCAGTTACGATATGATAACGGTTTGGACCATACTTTTCAATACCATATTTACGGGCCATTTTGATCATTGCCTCGTTAGCCTCTGTACCAGAGTTCTGATAGAAAATCTTGTCCATTCCGATTGTTTCACAGACCTTCTCAGCAAGCAGCGCCTGCGGGATTGTGTATGGATAGTTGAATGTATGCATAATATCATCTAACTGATCCTTTGCAGCAGCTACAACCTTAGGGTTACAGTTTCCTGCGCTGTTTACTGCAATACCAGCATAAAAATCAAGATATGGGGTTTTATTCTCATCATAAATGTACATGCCCTCTGCTGTCTCTGCAAGGAAATCAAATCTCTCATAAGTCTCGATCATGTACTTGTTTACTTTGTCCTTAATGTCCTGAAAAGTTAATCCTGTGTCTTTTAATTTCATAGCTGTGCCCTCCTGCATCCTTAAGATAATAAAAAAAGCAAAGACAAACTGACCCGTATGGGTAAGCGCCTTTGCTTAACTTTTTCTGTGTATTATTTTGTACATCCTTACAATATCACTGCCCTTATGATTTGTCAACATGTTTTTTTGAACATTTACATTTTTTTACAGAAAGCTCTGTATTCTCCTTATTGTACATCCAATATTTCCTGCATATTCGTGGGATATTATAAAGGTTTCTCAACAATTTATAACGACACAGCCTCTTCATGAAATGGCAGACTGACAAACCATTACATACATTCTTTCTTTTCAGATGTTCATTTCCCGGTGTATCTTTTTATCGTTTTCGTACATTATATTGCACATTTTACACTCATACTTCGGATAAAATCACCTGCTCCACTTCAGTGACAGAATTCCTCATGCAACTGTATTAATGATAATCCAGAAAGAAACAGGTACAGCAGGCTTTCTCCTTCCCTGTGTTCCGATAGACATGCTCCTGATCTGTTTCAAACTTAAACACCTGATATCTGTTGATTTCATACTTCTCACCATGACATTCCAGAGTAAGCACACCCTCCATAACAGCCAGATATTCTCTTGTCTTCTCTCCATGGCTGCCACTGATATAAACACCACCCGGTTCCACTTCGATCCGGTACACCTCCACCAGACGGGTATCCTCATAAGGCAGACAGGTCCATACCCTGTACTGTCCTGCTACCTCCTTGGTAGGAACCAGTTCTGCCGGCGTCACCAGACAACAGTCCACCCTCGGCGGCTGAATCAGCTCCTGAAACTCTATCCTCAGACCACTTGTAATCTTCCCCAGCACACCCAGAGAAGGATTGGCAGTCCCTCTCTCAATCTGAGCCAGCATACTCTTACTCACTCCCGTCTGCTCAGACACCTGATCCAGACTCATACTCTTGGATTTCCGAATCCTCTTCAGATTCACCGCCACATTATTCGATAAATAATCCATATGTCCCCGTTACTGAAAACTTATAAAAAGTTATAAACTTCTATGTTCCATTCCTACTTCA
>OBIM01000427.1_pt1 | contig 19868 bp, 20 predicted proteins | sample 1496191 | NCBI WGS metagenome assembly OBIM01 (sample SAMN00265067, study PRJEB22529) | human gut metagenome
TACCAATACCGAACTTGAAGCTGATTTTGATGAAATCATCCGGCAATAGAAAGGGGAGGAAAAAGCTTTTGAATCTTATGGAGGAACTTGCAGTAAATAGTATTATTTTCTATTCCGCTCTTGCTTTTTACGAATTAATTTCGTATCTTAAGAGTTTTAATCCTTTCGGAGACAGGTGGTCATCTTATAGAGTGACAATAGTCATCTTATAAGATGATATTTATCACTCTATAAGGTGACTTTTGTCCCATTATAACTGGATAATTACTCGACTGCATAAACAATTATAAATTACTGTATTGAAAATCTTTATTTAGTGCAGTGGAAAATCTTAAATACAATAATAAGAAAACAGCTTTATTACGTAACTTGTATTATTGAGGCGTGCATTCCGTGATTTATATATCAATCATTTGGTAGCAAACTATTTATTAGTACCTTTGGAGTGTGAGAGAAAGTTGTTAATTGACTGGGTAAAACTCAAATATAACTATGATTCTGATAATTGATGACGACAGCGCAGTGCGTTCTTCGCTTAGCTTCATGTTGAAGCGGGCAGGATATGAAGCACAGACCGTTCCCGGTCCACGGGAAGCTATGGAAGTAGTACGTTCCATAGCTCCGGATTTAATCCTGATGGATATGAACTTCACTCTTTCTACAACGGGTGAGGAGGGTTTGACCCTACTCAAACAAGTAAAAATATTCCGTCCCGAAACACCGGTGATATTGATGACCGCTTGGGGAAGTATCCAACTTGCCGTGCAAGGAATGCAGGCGGGAGCTTTTGATTTCATAACGAAGCCCTGGAATAATGCCGCCTTGTTGCAACGCATTGAAACGGCACTCCAACTTTCGGGCACTCCACAGGAACCAACGCAGGAACAGAGCGATTCTTTCGACCGCAGCCACATCATCGGACGTAGCCAGGGATTGATGGATGTGTTGAACACGATTGCCCGCATAGCAAAGACCAATGCCTCTGTCCTCATTACAGGGGAAAGCGGAACAGGTAAGGAATTGATAGCCGAGGCCATTCATATCAACAGTCAGCGAGCCAAACACCCCTTTGTGAAAGTGAATCTTGGAGGTATTTCTCAAAGCCTGTTCGAAAGTGAAATGTTCGGGCACAAGAAAGGAGCTTTTACCGATGCTTCCGCAGACCGTATCGGACGTTTCGAAATGGCAAACAAAGGGACGATTTTCCTGGATGAAATAGGTGATCTCGACCCTTCGTGCCAAGTGAAGTTACTGCGTGTATTGCAGGATCAGACATTTGAAGTGCTCGGCGACAGCCGTCCTCGAAAGACGGATATCCGGGTGGTATCAGCCACCAATGCCGATTTGCGCAAGATGGTGGGCGAACGTACTTTTCGTGAAGACCTCTTCTATCGTATCAATCTGATAACTGTGAAGCTGCCGGCCCTGCGTGAACGTCGTGAAGATATTCCCTTGCTGGCACGTCATTTTGCCGACCGTCAGGCGGTAACCAACGGATTGCCCCGTACGGAGTTCTCTGCCGATGCCCTGCAATTCTTGAGCCGTTTGCCCTATCCGGGGAATATTCGTGAATTGAAGAACTTGGTGGAACGTACCATTCTGGTAAGTGGTAAACCGCTGCTTGATGCTTCCGATTTTGATGCGCAGTATATTCGCCACGATGACGCAAGAGTGACCGAAGGCGCAGCTCTGGCTGGTATGACTTTGGATGAAATAGAACGCCAGACCATTCTCCAGGCGTTGGACCGTTACAAAGGAAATTTGAGTCAGGTAGCTACGGCATTGGGTATCAGCCGTGCAGCACTCTATCGCCGTCTCGAAAAATATAATATAACAATGTGATAAATTTAGGCACGTGCCTAATAATATTAAGATTAACCGTTAACCACAGATAACGTGCGTATAAAAGGATTCTTTTACATACTAGTCTTTCTGCTGCTGGCATTAGGTAGTGTATTGCTGTTCCTTTCCAGTCAACTGAATACAATCTTTTTCTACATAGGGGAGGGGCTGATACTTTTCATCCTCATTTATCTGACCTTTTTCTATCGTAAGATTGTGAAGCCGTTGAATACAATCGGAAGCGGTATGGAACTGTTGCGTGAGCAGGATTTCAGTAGCCGTCTTAGCCCTGTAGGCCAATATGAGGCCGATCGTGTGGTGAATATCTTCAACCGCATGATGGAACAACTCAAGAATGAACGTCTCCGCCTGCGTGAACAGAATAATTTTCTTGATTTGCTGATTAAAGCTTCTCCGATGGGAGTGATTATAACTTCCCTTGATGAAGACCTTTCGGAATTGAATCCGATGGCTTTGAAAATGCTGGGTGTTCGTTTGGAAGACGTACAAGGCAAGAAGATGAAAGAGATCGATTCTCCGTTAGCGGTGGAATTGGCTAACCTCCCGAAAGGAGAGAAGGTAACCGTCCGTCTGAACGACTCGAATATCTACCGGTGTACTCATTCTTCTTTCATTGATCGTGGATTTCAGCATCCTTTCTACTTGGTAGAAACTCTCACCGACGAAGTGATGAAAGCGGAAAAGAAAGCATACGAGAAAGTGATTCGCATGATTGCCCACGAAGTGAACAACACGACTGCCGGCATTACTTCCACACTGGATACGGTAGAACAAGCCCTTTCCAGCGAAGAAGGAATGGAAGACATCTGCGACGTGATGCGTGTATGTACCGACCGTTGTTTCTCGATGAGTCGTTTCATCACCCGTTTTGCCGATGTGGTGAAAATCCCCGAACCGACACTCTCTTCTGTCAATCTGAATGATTTGGTTTTCACCTGCAAGCGGTTTATGGAAGGAATGTGTAATGACCGTCGCATTACACTCCGCATGGAAATAGACGAAAGTCTGAAAGATGTGATGCTGGATGCCGCTTTGTTTGAGCAAGTACTCGTAAATATCATCAAAAATGCAGCGGAAAGCATTGAAGCCGATGGGGAAATAATAGTCCGCACCCTCGCTCCGGCCACTGTTGAAGTGATAGATAACGGTCAGGGAATCAGCAAAGAAACAGAAGCTAAACTGTTCAGTCCTTTCTTCTCTACCAAACCGAACGGTCAGGGAATCGGACTCATCTTTATTCGCGAAGTACTGATGCGTCATGGGTGCACATTCTCTTTGCGAACCTATGCCGACGGACTGACCCGATTCCGTATTACTTTCCCCTAATTGTGTCAAATAAGAACATTTCTTCCGTCAAATAGACCTTTTTTTGTCTTGAAATCACTCCTACCTTTGCCCCGCTCAATTCAATAGGATTTAAGGTATGAGATTAATGAAAAAAGGCACATTGACGCTCTTTCTTTTATTGGCTATCAGTATTCCGCTCAGTGCGCAGTATGTGGTACAAGGGGTGGTGACTGATTCTCTGACCAAAGAACCTTTGCCTTATGCATCTGTACGCTTAAAAGACACGACCGAAGGAACTACTACCGGAAGCGACGGATGCTTTTACTTCAAAACCCACCGCTCCGAAGCAGTACTTGTAATCTCTGTAATCGGATATAATGACTATGTCCGCACCATTCGCCCTGCCCGTAATGCATCCTATAAAGTAGCACTTGCGCCTACCGAATACGCGCTTGGTGAAGTGGTAGTCAAACCCAAACGTGAGCACTACCGGAAGAAAGATAATCCCGCCGTAGAATTTGTCCGCCGTATGATTGAAAGCCGTGACAACTACTCTCCCTACGAGAAAGACTTCTGGCAACGCGAACGTTATGAAAAGACCACCTTTGCGTTGAATAACTTCGATGAAGAGAAACAGAAAAAATGGCTATATCGTAAATTTGATTTCCTGACGGAATATGTAGATACTTCTGCCGTTACCGGTAAACCGATTCTGACGGTATCAGCCCGTGAACTGCTTGCCACAGACTATTACCGGAAATCTCCCCGTTCCGAGAAGCAATGGGTGAAAGGACGCAAACAGGCCGGTGTCGATGAGTTTCTCTCTAAACAAGGGATGCAGGCAGCCATCAATGAAGTCTTTAAAGACGTCGACATTTACGAAAACAACATTTCCCTGTTTACAAATAAGTTTGTCAGTCCCTTGTCCCGTATCGGCACAGGCTTTTATAAATATTACCTGATGGACACGTTGCAGATTGCTGGAGAGCCTTGTGCAGACCTTGCTTTCACGCCTTTTAATTCCGAGTCTTTCGGTTTCAACGGACACCTGTATGTGACGCTCGACTCTACCTACTTTGTTAAACGTGCCGTATTCAACTTTCCCAAAAAGATAAACCTGAACTTTGTAGACTACATGTTGCTCGAACAGGAATTTAATCGCGCTGAAGACGGCACACGCCTGCTCGATCATGAAAGTATCACTGTTGAGTTTAAACTGACCGAAGGACAGGACGGTATTTTTGCCCGCCGGGTAGCGGATTACAGCAACTACACCTTTACACCGACTGCCGAAGCCGACAAAGTCTTCACCAAACCCGAACGTATTATTGAAGAGACGGAAGCCCTGTCGCGTCCCGAAACATTCTGGGCGGAGAATCGTCCGCAAGCCGCCATCTCCCAGCAGGAAAACTCGGTAGACCGCCTGATGACACAATTACGCAGTTATCCGGTATATTACTGGACGGAAAAAGTGCTTTCCATTCTCTTTACGGGATATATTCCCACCTCCAAAGAAGCGCCACTTTTCTATATCGGCCCGATGAATGCCACTATCAGCGGTAACACATTGGAAGGTCCCCGTATCCGTGCCGGAGGTATGACTACCGCCTGGCTCAATCCGCACCTGTTTGGCAAAGGATATGTGGCTTACGGGTTTAAAGATGAAAGAGTGAAAGGATTGGCGGAACTGGAATATTCTTTCAAGAAGAAGAAAGAATACGCCAACGAATTTCCCATCCATTCATTGAAATTGCGTTACGAATCAGATGTGAACCAGTACGGACAAAATTACCTGTATACAAGCAAAGACAATGTGTTCCTGGCCTTGAAACGTGAGAAGGACGACCGTATCGGCTATTTCCGGCAGGCGGAGATGACCTATACCAATGAGTTTTATTCTGGCTTTTCTTTCCAGTTGACAGCGCGTACACGGAAAGATGAGTCCTCCTACCTGATTCCTTTTTTAAAGAAAGAAGGAGATACCTACACCCCGGTAAAAGATTTCTCTATCAGTGCCGCAGAGTTGAAGTTGCGTTATGCTCCGAATGAGAAATTCTTCCAGACCCAATGGAACCGTTTTCCCGTATCGTTGGATGCACCGGTGTTTACCTTGTCGCATACCATTGCCGGAAAAGGAGTGTTGGGCAGCGATTACACTTACAATCATACCGAAGCCGGTATTCAGAAACGCTTCTGGTTTTCCGCGTTCGGCTATACGGACGTTATACTAAAAGCAGGTAAAGTGTGGGATAAAGTACCTTTCCCGTTGCTTATCATGCCTAATGCCAACCTTTCTTATACCATCCAACCGGAATCTTACTCGTTGATGAATGCGATGGAGTTTATGAACGATGAGTATTTCTCGTGGGATGTTACTTATTTCCTCAACGGATGGCTGTTCAACCGGGTACCGTTGTTGAAAAAACTTAAATGGAGAGAAATAGTTTCCTGTCGTGGATTATATGGACATTTGAGCGATAAAAACAACCCGGCTTTGAGTGACGGTTTGTTCGCTTTTCCGATAGAGAACACACAAACAATGGGAAAAACACCTTATGTGGAGGCGGGTGTCGGTATTGAAAACATTTTCAAGGTGTTACGTTTGGACTATATCTGGAGGCTCACTTATCGTGATTCGCCCGGGATTGACAGATCAGGCTTGAGAATAAGTCTCCACATGACCTTTTAAAAGTTAAATCCTGCTAATTGCAATGTTTATATGACAAATAAAGACTGTATTAGTAATTAATTAATCTTATTTTTGCATCAATTTTAGTTTAATTTTAATAGAATAGAAATGAAACAAGAAATTAAACCCGCTACCGGGCGTCTTGGCGTACTGGTAGTCGGAGTGGGTGGTGCGGTAGCTACCACGATGATTGTAGGTACACTAGCCTCTCGCAAGGGACTGGCAAAACCGATAGGATCTATTACACAGTTAGCCACAATGCGCATGGAGAACAACGAAGAAAAACTCATCAAGGACGTTGTGCCTTTGACGAATTTGGAAGACATTGTTTTCGGAGGATGGGATATTTTCCCGGACAACGCATACGAAGCTGCTATGTACGCCGAGGTTTTGAAAGAAAAAGACCTGAATGGAGTAAAAGAAGAGTTGGAAGCTATCAAACCGATGCCGGCTGCTTTCGATCACAACTGGGCAAAACGTCTGAACGGTACACACGTGAAGAAGGCTGCTACCCGTTGGGAAATGGTAGAACAACTTCGTCAGGATATCCGCGACTTCAAAGCTGCTAACAACTGCGAACGCGTAGTGGTGCTTTGGGCTGCAAGTACTGAAATTTACATTCCGCTGTCTGACGAACACATGTCACTCGCTGCTTTAGAGAAAGCAATGAAGGAAAACAATACAGACGTGATTTCTCCGAGTATGTGTTACGCGTATGCTGCTATTGCAGAAGACGCTCCGTTCGTAATGGGTGCTCCTAACTTGTGTGTGGATACTCCTGCTATGTGGGAATTCTCTAAACAAAAGAATGTACCTATCTCCGGTAAAGACTTCAAGAGTGGTCAGACATTGATGAAAACCGTATTGGCTCCGATGTTCAAAACCCGTATGCTGGGTGTGAACGGTTGGTTCTCTACCAATATCCTCGGTAACCGCGACGGTGAAGTGCTCGATGATCCGGACAACTTCAAGACAAAAGAAGTCAGCAAGCTGTCTGTAATCGACACTATCTTCGAACCAGAAAAATATCCGGATCTCTACGGAGATGTTTATCATAAAGTACGTATCAACTACTATCCTCCCCGCAAAGACAACAAAGAAGCATGGGACAACATCGACATCTTCGGATGGATGGGCTACCCGATGGAAATCAAGGTGAACTTCCTTTGCCGCGACTCTATCCTTGCAGCTCCTATCGCTCTTGACCTTGTGTTGTTCAGCGACTTGGCAATGCGTGCAGGTATGTGTGGCATCCAGACTTGGTTGTCATTCTTCTGCAAGAGCCCGATGCACGATTTCGAACATCAGCCCGAACACGACTTGTTTACACAATGGAGAATGGTAAAACAGACATTGCGTAACATGATTGGTGAAAAAGAACCTGATTACTTAGCTTAATCAGTAACCCCAAATAATAAGTTGAGATTGAGATTTACCATCCTATAAAGACTGGTGGATGCTCAACCTCAACTTTTACTTTTTTATTGTACAAATTCCCCATTCGTTTGGGGGACTCGTGACACAACCGACTCGTAGTTTGTAATTAGTAATTAGTAATAAATGAAGCGTCCTCCCTTTCTACCTGTTTTTATAGGCACGGGCTTTGGCTCCGGTTTTTCTCCTTTTGCTCCCGGCACGGCTGGGGCGTTACTGGCTTCTATCATTTGGATTGCACTTTATTTTCTCTTTCCTTTCTCTTGGGTATTATGGCTGACTGCCGCTTTGGTGATTGTATTTACATTTGCCGGCATTTGGGCTGCCGATAAGCTGGAGACTTATTGGGGAGAAGATCCTTCGCGTGTGGTAGTAGATGAGATGGTGGGAGTGTGGATACCGTTGTTGGCCGTTCCCAATGATGATAAATGGTTTTGGTACGTGATTGCGGCTTTTGCCTTGTTTCGCATTTTTGATATAGCCAAGCCGTTGGGCATACGTCGCATGGAAAGCCTGAAAGGTGGAGTAGGAGTCATGATGGACGATGTCTTGGCGGGAGTGTATAGTTTTATTTTGTTAGTGGGAGCGAGATGGGTGATTGGCTGAAAAAAGTTGCACGGATGATTTCCCAGAAAGGCGGCATCTTCATGTTCTTGAGGGCGCAGCTTTCTGCTCAAATGGCAACTATTGCAGACTTTCTCGTTACGATTCTTCTAGTCAGGCTGTTTGATGTCTACTATGTATATGCTACCTTGGCGGGGGCTATCTATGGAGGAATCGTTAATTGCGTTATCAACTATAAATGGACTTTTAAATCGAAAGGAAAGAAAACACACGTTGCCGTAAAATTTGTCCTTGTATGGGTTTGCAGCGTTTGGCTCAATACGTGGGGAACGTATGCACTGACGGAATTATTGGCGAAGATTCCCTGGGTACGCAACACGCTTAGCCTGTATTTCGGAGATTTCTTCATTATCCCTAAAGTGGTAGTGGCAATCATCGTGGCACTGTTTTGGAATTATAATATGCAGCGCTTTTTTGTTTACCGGAATATAGATATCAGAAGTTTATTCGGAAAAAGAAACTGAAAAAACGGATTGAAAAGACTGATGAAAAAACGAAAGAATTAGATATATACAGATTGAAAAAACAGAAGATTTAGATATAAATAGATTTAAACAGATGAATTACAGAGATTATTTACAACAGCTGATTTATAAGATTATCAATCCCCTGATACGCGGAATGATTAAAATAGGGATCACTCCTAACTTTATCACCACTACCGGATTTGTCCTGAATGTAGTAGCAGCAGGTATGTTCGTGTATGCCGGCATTTATGGCGGACAAAACGATCTGGCCATTATCGGCTGGGCAGGAGGTGTGATTCTGTTTGCCGGATTGTTCGATATGATGGATGGGCGTGTGGCTCGCCTGGGCAATATGAGTTCCAAGTTCGGTGCGCTTTACGATTCGGTACTCGACCGTTACAGTGAATTGATGACTTTCTTCGGTATCTGTTACTATTTGTCAATGAAAGATTATTTCCTTTATGCACTCATTGCTTTTGTGGCACTCATCGGTTCGCTGATGGTAAGCTACGTGCGTGCCCGTGCCGAAGGCTTGGGAATCGAATGTAAAGTAGGGTTCATGCAGCGCCCGGAGCGTGTAGTACTAACCAGCCTCGGAGCTTTGTTCTGTGGCGTTTTTAAAGATATCACTGCTTTCGAACCAATCCTGATTCTGATTGTTCCTCTGGCTTTCGTTGCTGTATTTGCCAATATCACGGCTTTTGCACGAGTGAGACATTGCTATAAAGCGATGAAAGAATGAATTAATTTACTATTGGACTATTTACTATTTACATCGTACATCCTAAATAGTACATCGTAAATAGTCCAATAGTAAATAGTCTAATCGTCTAATCAAAACGTTATAATGATAAAGAACATTCAAATGCCGTCGAAGAGAGAAACCCTGACTGTGGTAGTCATTATGGTTCTTTTCCTTTTATTGACAGGTATCTTCATCGGACTTCGTTCCGAGCATCTGTTGATGGCGGTACTCTATTTAGTCTTATTCTTTGCCGGATTGCCTACTCGTAAGCTGGCAGTAGCCCTGCTACCTTTCGCCATTTTTGGAATTTCGTATGACTGGATGCGTATTTGCCCTAACTACGAGGTGAATCCGATTGATGTGGCCGGACTGTATAATCTCGAAAAGTCCCTTTTCGGAGTAATGGATAATGGTCTTCTGGTTACTCCTTGCGAATTCTTCGCTGCGCATAACTGGCCGATAGCGGACGTCTTTGCCGGAATCTTCTACCTTTGTTGGGTTCCCGTTCCTATCCTGTTCGGTCTTTGCCTGTATTTCAAGAAGGAAAGAAAAACTTACCTTCGTTTTGCGTTGGTATTTTTGTTCGTCAATCTGATTGGCTTTGCCGGTTATTACATTCACCCGGCTGCTCCGCCTTGGTATGCCATCAACTACGGCTTCGAACCGATATTGAACACACCGGGCAATGTTGCAGGATTGGGTCGCTTTGATGCATTCTTCGGAGTAACTATCTTTGATTCAATCTATGGGCGTAATGCAAATGTTTTTGCGGCAGTGCCTTCACTGCACGCAGCCTATATGGTAGTTGCATTAGTGTATGCCATTATTGGTAAATGCAGATGGTATGTGATTACCCTTTTTTCCATTATCATGGTCGGCATTTGGGGAACAGCTATTTATTCCTGCCATCATTATATCATTGATGTATTACTTGGTATCTCTTGTGCATTAATCGGCTGGCTGGTATTTGAGTATGTATTGATGAAAATCCCGGCGTTCAAAATATTTTTCGAAAGATATTATGCGTATATAAAGTGAGGTTATATGTGAATAGAGTGATATATATCCATCAAGAAGTAAGCATATACTCATCTAAGAAGTAACTATATACTCATATAAAAGCAGATATATACCTATATAAATAGATATAAGTCCTACAAAATAGTGAAGAACAAGTACCGAAATATATTCCTCGCCTTTGGTATTATTGCCGTCTTGATAATGATATTCACTTTCGATATGGATTATCAGGAGCTTTGGGCGAATCTGAAGCGTGCAGGGGTATATTTGCCTTTGGTTTTGTTGCTGTGGTTATTTGTCTACCTTATCAATACAGTATCGTGGTACATAATCATCCGCAGTACTGGCAAGACCGGTTTTTCATTTGCCCGGCTCTATAAATTCACAGTAACAGGTTTTGCACTTAATTACGTGACTCCCGTCGGGCTGATGGGTGGCGAGCCATACCGTATCATGGAGCTGAAACCCTATATCGGAATAGAGCGTGCTACCTCTTCCGTGATTCTTTATGTGATGATGCATATCTTTTCCCACTTTTGCTTTTGGTTAAGTTCGGTGTTACTTTATGTTTGTCTGTATCCGGTGGGGTGGGTGATGGGAGTAATTTTGGGAGTTATTACTGTCTTTTGCCTGCTGATTGCTACTCTTTTTATAAAAGGCTATCGGCATGGGATGGCTGTGGCTTTTGTTCGTATGGGTAGTCGCATCCCTTTTCTGAAAAAGAAAGTCCTTCACTTTGCAAGCGTGCATAAAGAGAAGTTGGAAAATATAGACAAACAAATCGCCCTTCTCCACCAACAAAAGAAACAAACCTTTTATAGTGCCCTTTTGTTGGAATATACCGCCCGTGTAGTCAGTTGTCTTGAAATATGGCTGATACTGAACGTACTGACTACTAATGTCAGCTTTGCCGATTGCTGCCTGATTGCTGCTTTTTCTTCTTTACTTGCCAATCTTCTGTTTTTCCTACCCATGCAATTGGGAGGTCGCGAAGGAGGTTTTGCCCTCGCCGTGGGAGGTCTTTCCCTTTCCGGAGCTTACGGAGTTTATGCCGCTTTGATTACCCGGGTACGCGAGATGGTCTGGATTGTAATCGGCCTTGCACTTATGAAAGTAGGAAATTTTAAACAATCAAAAGAAAAATATTCTGCTTAAATTTATAACTTTGTCTGACCTATGAGTCCTTCTATGAAAGAATCTATCAAAGGATTTATAGAAAGGCTCGTTTGCAAAAGGAGTTATATTTGGATCTATATAGAAAAGACTAACGAAAAGACTTATAAAGAAAACGATAATGAATAATTTTATCTTTTACAGCCCTACCGAATTTGTGTTCGGTCGGGATACGGAAGCGCAGACTGGTGCATTAGTACAGAAATACGGTGCACGTAAAGTCATGATTGTTTATGGTGGCGGTTCTGTGATACGTAGCGGCTTGTTGGCTCGTGTAGAGAAATCATTGCAGGAAGTAGGCATTCCCTATTGTATGCTGGGCGGTGTACAGCCTAATCCGATAGATACGAAAGTGTACGAAGGAATCGACCTTTGCCGAAAAGAAAGTGTAGACATGATGCTTGCCGTGGGTGGTGGCTCCGTAATCGATACGGCAAAAGCCATTGCAGCCGGAGTTCCTTATGACGGAGATTTTTGGGACTTCTACATCGGAAAAGCCGTTGTTGCGGAAGCACTGAAAGTAGCTGTTGTATTGACGATTCCTGCAGCCGGAAGCGAGGGCTCCGGTAACACTGTAATCACCAAAGTCGATGGATTGCAGAAATTAAGTCTCCGTGCTCCCTCTGTGTTGCGTCCCGTTTTCGCCGTGATGAACCCGGAACTGACCTACACACTGCCTCCTTTCCAAACCGCTTGCGGTGTTGCCGATATGATGGCGCACATCATGGAACGCTATTTCACCAATACCAAAGAAGTAGAAATAGGCGACCGCCTGTGTGAAGGCACCCTACTTGCCATCATCAAAGAGGCAACCACCGTCATGAAAGACCCCGAAAACTACGGAGCCCGTGCCAATCTGATGTGGTGTGGAACGATTGCCCATAACGGAACCTGTGGCGTAGGCTGTGAAGAAGATTGGGCTTCTCACTTCCTTGAACATGAAATCAGTGCGATTTACAATGTAACTCATGGTGCAGGACTTTCCGTTATCTTCCCTGCCTGGATGACATGGATGACAGAACATAATGTAGATAAGATAGCCCAATATGCAATCCGCGTATGGGGAGTGGCAGATTCAGCTGATAAAAAGGCGGTGGCCCTTGAAGGAATTTCCCGCCTGAAGACCTTCTTTACCTCCATCGGTCTGCCTGTTACTTTCAAGGAACTCGGTATTGAAAATCCGGATATCGACCGTCTTGCAGATAGCCTTCACCGGAATAAAGGCGAGTTGGTTGGCAACTATGTCAAATTAACGAAAAAGGATAGTAAAGAGATTTACCGTCTGGCATTATAAGGAAACAGATGTAATGACTATATATGATCCATTATGCAAAAGTTAAAATCGTATATCATAAAGATATGTGCCCCATCTTTGGTACTGTATTAGTGAGATTTTGCCCCATCTTTGGAACAAAATTAATGATGTTTTGCCCCATCTTTGGAAACTTCTTATAACTTTGTTGCTGAAAATCAATAAGTTTATTGCTTATGTTTAAAAGAGATATATTATTTCATTTGGAAAGATGGAAAGTCGATACGCACAGGAAGCCTTTGATATTGCGTGGAGCAAGGCAAGTCGGTAAGACAACGGTAGTTAATGAATTTGGAAAACAGTTTGACAATTACCTGTATTTGAATTTGGAGAAACGGGAGGCGGCATCTTTATTTGAGTTGAATGTATCTTTAAAAGATTTGATGCCTTTATTTTTTGTACATTGTGGGAAGGTAAGGAACGAAGGAACTATCTTGCTTTTCATTGATGAGGTTCAAAATTCAGCAAGAGCAGTGGCGTTATTACGCTATTTCTATGAAGAATTGCCGGATATTTATGTAATTGCTGCTGGTTCGTTATTAGAAAACCTGATAGATGTACGTGTCTCATTTCCAGTGGGGAGGGTGCAGTATATGGCATTGCGTCCTTGTTCATTTCGCGAGTTTTTGGGTGCTGTTGGAGAAGAGCCTTTATTATCCGTTTTAGATAAGCCTGAAATCACTCTCGCTTTCCATGATCGTCTGATGTTATTATTTAATATCTATACGCTGATTGGAGGTATGCCGGAAGTTGTACAGCTCTATGCGGAGCGCAGGGATATTTTATCGTTGGAGTCCACTTATGAAACTCTTTTGCAAGGCTATCGGGATGATGTGGAAAAGTATGCTTCAGGAAAACAACTTTCGGAAGTGATTCGCTTTATATTAAAAGAAGGATGGCATAAAGCTGGACAAATTATAACTTTAGGAGGATTTGCGGGCTCGTCTTACAATGCCCGGGAAGTGGGAGAGGCTTTCCGTTTGTTAGAAAAGGGCATGTTACTGGAACTCGTTTATCCGACTACGGCAACGGAAGTTCCGGCTACTCCTGAAATAAAGCGTATGCCTAAGTTAGTTTGGTTGGATACAGGATTGGTGAATTATGCGGCACAAGTGCAGAAAGAAGTTTTAGGAGCAAAAGATATAATGGATGCTTGGCGTGGTATGATAGCGGAGCAGATGGTAGCGCAAGAACTGTTGACACTGACAGATAAAGTCAGTCAGAAACGTTGTTTCTGGGTGCGTAATAAAAGTGGTTCTAATGCAGAAGTCGATTATGTGTGGGTGCAGGATTCTATGGTTTATCCCATTGAAGTCAAATCAGGGCATAATGCTCATCTGCGTTCTTTACATTCTTTTATGAATCACTCTAAACAGACAGTTGCAGTCAGAATATGGTCGCGGCCTTATGCAGTGGATGAGGTAAAGACTGCGGACGGAAAAGAATTCAAATTGATAAATCTGCCTTTTTACCTCGTTGGGAAATTAGACAGCATATTGCGACGGTTCTAAACGGCTTTTGATAATAAAAAACTCCAACTAACCGATTGATAACCGAGTTTAGTTGGAGTTTTTCTTTTTCAGGCTTTAGGGAAGCAGTTTATTTCTTTTCAGGCTTGAGAGGGATTTTTCTTTCAGACTTTTCCCCAGTCCGTTTCAGCATTAAAACAGGGACAGGCCTTGATCCATTCTTCCGGTTCTATCTCGCCGTTTCCGTTCAGGTCGGGACTTAGATCCCGATGTCCGCATATCCGGTAATTCGGGTAATCTTTCAATAAAGCGAGAATCAATACCCGGAGCGAATGTTTCTGCCATTCGGTACGGGTATCTTTCGGTTGTCCTTTGCAGTCGAGTCCACCCTCATAGCAAATCCCTATACTTTCCTTGTTGAAACCGCGGCTGTGCGCACCGATCCGTTCTATCGGACGGGTAGATTTTATATCCCCGTTCTTGCGGATATAGAAATGATACCCCGCTCCGTTGAATCCCCGTCTGCGATGACAGACGTCCAGGTCATATTCTGTGAAACTCTTATCTTCGCGCGTAGCGGAGCAATGGATTACTATCAGATTTATAGTTCTCATGGATGGATTAAATAGACTGAATCACTATCATGCCTCTACCACACTACGTTGTGCGCACTCTTTATTGATACATTGCAAGGCAGCAGCCTGTGCCAGTTGACCTCTTAGCGAGAAGATCTCTGTATGCATCTCTTTCACTCTCGAGCTAAGGTCGAAATAATCCTTCAACACTTTTTCCAACTGCTGCATCAGAAAAGTATATTGGTCTTTCACCAGTTCGCTGAACTCTTTTACTTCTTGCGCCATTACTTTGCGCTTTTTGCGATTACTGCCCAGAAAGGGCAGGATCGTCATAATGATCTCTATGATTTTATCGAGCATTTTAATAAATTGAGGATTGAAAATTGAGAATTAAAAAATAAATGTAGAAGAAAACAGAAACCGCATGGAGAGTAACTGTAGAAATCACTCTGTAATACCCATGCGGCACTGTTTTTAATGATTAAGCTGCCGGGTCCGGAGCTTCTCCGCTTCCACCGCTACCGCTGTTTCCACCATCCGCGTCTTCTCCGTCACCCTTTCCGGCCAGGATGAAATCGACATTATTCTCGCCTCGGGTAGTGGCATGACTCGTGTTCACCAGTTGAAGCGCCTTATCTGCCACAAAACGGACATTTACTTTACGGATATTGCGCACCGTGCAATCCTTCTCCTTTTCAGCCCCTTCGCTGCTCAACGTGATATGGAACGTGCCCAATCCGTCAATCTTCACCTTGTCTCCCTAGGTGAGCGACAGGCGCAACTGCTCAACAAAAGCCTCGATGGAATGCTTCACATCTCCTGCTGTAAGCGATGAGTTCGCTTCGATGGCATCGGCCAGCTTGTTGATGTCCATCACTCTCACTGTGCCCGATTTCTGGCGTACATAATACAACATCTGTGAATCCGGCTGATTCACATACTTTCTGCGCTGATAGCGCTCCACTAATACATTCATACAATTAAAAAAGTTAAGGTTTAAGTAATAATATTTTCTGTCGTTGTTGACATTACAAATATACGAAATTTGAAAGGGAAAGTCAAGTATTTTGCTATTTATTTTATATCAATAATGAAATAAAAAAAGAAATTCCATACAGCTTTATATTGTAATATAAAATTGTATGGAATCGGAGTGAATCTGTATCTATTTAGCATGTTTCAGCATGTATTCCAGCGGTGGAACGTATTCGGTGATTTTTGTCATTGCCGAATTATGCCTGAAGTATACGTTTCCCGTCTCTCCGTTGCGTTGTTTGGCTATGATTGCTATGCCTAGTTCTTCGGTAGGGTAACCGCTTTCGCGGTCGGTTGTTATTCGTGCGAGGGCGGGGCGGTAGAGTAATATCACGACGTCCGCATCCTGCTCGATTGCGCCACTTTCGCGGAGATGTGCCAGTTCGGGGCGGCCTGCGGGGCGGTTTTCCGATTCGCGGTTTAGCTGGCTAAGCAGTACCACCGGTACGTTTAGCTCTTTGGCTAGCAACTTCGCTTTGCGGGTGGCTTGCGCCACTTCCTGTTCGCGGTTGCGGTTGTTTTGGCCGGTTGTCATGTCGCAGAGTTGCAGGTAGTCTATAATGATCGCGTCGCATGCATGCTGGCATTGCAGCAGTCGCGCGCTGGAGCGTACGTGTTCCATGTTGACCGAGGTGCTGTCGTCTACGTGTATCGGCAGGCGTTTGAGGTCGGCGGCTGCTGTGCGTGCCTCTGCAAGCTCTTGCGGGCTGACGGTTCCTGACCGCCAATGGCGGGCACTGACTTCGCTGGCTGCTGTCAGCCATCGGTCGGCCAGTCTTTCTCCTTGCATTTCGAGGCTGTAGACGGCTACGGCATGTCCTGCCATGGCTGCGTTTCGTGCCAGGTGTAGTGCGAATGCCGTTTTTCCTACGCCGGGACGGGCGGCAATTACCACTAGTTCGCCGTTTTGGAGTCCGGACGTCATGCGGTCCAGGTCTGCCAGTCCGGTAGGGATGCCGGTCACTCCGTTTATGTTGTTGGCAATACGTCCTTCGGCTTCGGTCATGGTGGCGGTCATCAGTTCATCCATGTCCCGCATGTGGTTGTTGTGGCCGAATTCGCCTTCCAGGCGGTCGAGCAGGTTGTGCGCGTCCATCAACGAGTCGTCGATGTCCATCGTTTCGTCTAGCGCGCAGGCGAGTAGTTTGTTGAATCCCAAGATCATTTCGCGTCGTAGATATTTCTCGTGTACGATCTGCGCGTGATATTCGAGGTGGGCGGAAGTCGCCACTTTGCTGCTCAACTGGGTGATGCCGAACGCTCCGCCCGCCTCTTCGAGCTTTCCGCGGTGGGAAAGCTCTTCTTTTACGGTGAGGATGTCTATCTTCATTCCGGCGTGGTACATAGCCAGTATGGCGGCGTAGATCAGTTGGTGGCGCAGGACATAGAACATTTCGGGGCGCAGCTTGTCGGCTATCAGTGGTATAGCTCTCTGCTCTATCAGGCAGGCGCCGATGATGGCTTCTTCTATTTCGGGAGCCTGTGGTGAAACTCTGTTTTCGGTATTCATAATCAGTGTTTGTTTAATCAGTCTTCGTTTAATTGGGATTCGTTTTATCAGTATTCGTTTAGGAAAGCTTTGTTGGATAAATAGCTGGCAGCGTGGAGCAGGTAGTTGATGTTTGTTTGGTGGAAATAATAATCTTCTACCTTGTCGATGGCGAGTTGCTGTTCCTTGTCGCTTAATTTTTTCCATTCGCGTTGCGCTTTGGCGATGTTTTCTTTGGGAAGCTGCGTGATGCTGTGAAACTCATTCCAAAACAGGCGGAACTTCTCGTTGACGGCTTTCTTTTTCTGCTTGCCGCTGTCGGGGGCTCCTACCCATTTGTCGTATTCGACGACACGAATATGCAGGGACGGGTTGTTGGGATGGGGGACGATTTCGATGATCCCCAGGATGGCAAGGGCGTGTATGAATCGGAAGGTTTTTCCGACAGACCAGCGGAAAATGCGGCTCCAGTCGCGGTAGCTGAACATGCTTTCGCCTCTTTTGCACAGGTAGTCTTTATGCTGCCGGTCGCTGTATAATGTGTCCGAATAGTTGACTTTCATCAGGATTTTCAGGAGCGCTTCTATTTCTCCGGCTTCTATGTTCGGGTCTTCTATCTGTTGTTGTAGCAGGGCTTTGGGGATAATGAGAAAACCATGTTCCATCATGGCTTGAAAGTTGAAATTGTTCATTGGGTTATCGTTTTAAATTTCTGTAAAGGTACGCCATTCTTGTGCGATGCGCAAGGGGGGTGGTTCCGTGTGGACGAGTGTGGATGAATAAAGGGTGCCGCGATGCGCAAATGGCTGTTTTTTTTCTTCTTTCATGAAGCCGGGGAAGGAGTGGGGGGGACGGATGCTTTGTTTGTGGTCGGCGGAGCTTCTGTTTATGACTGGTGGAGCTTCTGTTGGAGAAAAAACAAAGCCTTCGTTTGGGGGGATTTGAAGGTCTTGTTTGTAGTGAAAAAACGGTCATTTTTGCCGAACGCTTTGTGGAACGCTTTTTTCTTTCTGTAAATAGCTGTATGATTGGTAGTTATCTTCGTTTTGAAAAAAAAGTGGTGAACGCAAAGTGGAATACATAATAAACAATAAAAGATAAATGATATATTTAAAAATATATAGATCGATTTTCCTTTTATTTCTTGTCCGTGTTTTCGTTTTCTGTTACGCGCTAAACGTTTGTCGGCAAGTCAATGTGGGGAGGTCCCCAGTGTCGGTAGATGATTAGCTGCATTTCAGGACTGACATCGATTGTTTGGCTGGTGTAATACGCAGCAACCAGTTGTTCGTTCAATGTCTTGTTTGCTTTAATGCGTTTGCGCATTTTTTTGCTGGCGGAAGAAGCGTTTGCCAGATCGGGAAAATACTCCTTCGCCAATTCGGAGAAATACTTGAATCCATTAATGCTGTAGCGTTCGGCAGCTGGTTCATTGTTGTTCATAATTTTTTTATACTTTAAATGGTTAAAATAATATGTTGTTTGAAAAATTGCGCAAATGTATGAAATTTACTTTGATGATTAATGTAAATGTTTTGGTTTTTATTTTTTAGATTTTATGTATGTAAATTTTTGAAGATATATTTTTGTATTTTACTAAAGTAAAATGTGGGAAAAGTAAATATTAATTATTAATTTATTTTTAATGAAAAAGGAAAGTTTTACTTTGTTTATGAAACAAGTGGCTGTTGATTTGCAGCAGAGTGGAAATTTAGGGACTGCTCATGTATACAGAAGTACGTTGAATGCGATTCTTACTTTTCAGGGTTCCGATCGTTTGTCGTTTTGGGAAATCACTCCGGAGTGGCTGAAGCATTTTGAGGGTAGTCTTCGTGCACGTGGGTGTAGTTGGAATACGGTGTCTACGTATCTTCGCACGTTGCGTGCGGTTTACAATCGCGCTGTCGATCTTCGGAAGGCATCATACGTGCCGCATCTTTTTCGCTCCGTATATACAGGTACGCGGGCAGACCGCCGCCGGGCACTGGATATGGAGGATATGAAGAAGGTGTTTGCCCGTCTGTTGCAGTCGGACGCCATCACTCCTGCCATGAAGGGTGCGCAGGAGTTGTTCATTCTTATGTTCCTGCTTCGGGGATTGCCTTTTGTCGACCTGGCTTATTTGCGTAAGAGTGATCTGCGGGGAAATGTGATCAGTTATCGTCGTCGTAAAACGGGGCGTCCGTTGTCTGTGACGTTGACGACGGAAGCGATGTTTCTTTTGCAAAAGTATATGAATCGGGAGGAACAGTCGCCTTATTTGTTCCCGATTCTTCACAGTGACGAAGGTTCGCCAAAGGCGTACAGGGAATATCAACTGGCATTGCGTAATTTTAATTATCAGCTGGAATTATTAGGAAAGGCATTGGGACTCAAAGACCGGTTGAGCTCGTACACCGCCCGGCATACCTGGGCTACGACGGCTTATTATTGTGAAATCCATCCGGGCATTATCTCCGAAGCGATGGGACATTCGTCTATCACCGTGACGGAAACTTATTTGAAGCCTTTCCGAAATAAGAAAATTGATGAAGCAAATATACAGGTACTTGATTTTATAAAACGAACTGTGGTAGGTGTAAGTGCTTGACTTTTACTCTGTTACTTCGTAGGTAACGGGTTGAAATATCGGTGCAAATATGAGCATATTTCTTAAAACAACCAAACGAAATCATACATTTTTTCT
>OBIM01000448.1_pt1 | contig 19073 bp, 19 predicted proteins | sample 1496191 | NCBI WGS metagenome assembly OBIM01 (sample SAMN00265067, study PRJEB22529) | human gut metagenome
GCTGGCGGAGTTTTTATATTTAATTCAGGCCTTCACGTTCAACTATACGGTCTAAAATTTCACCGGCCTTAAAAATAACCAGATTACATTTTATTTCATCATTACGATATTTCGCTTTGAGATCAGAACAGTCTATTGTTCCCATTTCCTTCGTAAAGGTTTCAATAAATTCCTTTTCCAACGCTTTGATACGGCCGCTTTCATGCCCGTTACGACTTACATACAGGCTGCTCAATACCATAACGCCGCCGGTTATAACGCCACAGCTGCTTTCTACCCCCATACCACCGCCAAACCCGGCAGCAAGTTTTAAGGCCTCAACGGGCAGCTTCATATTATAAGCCCAATTCGCACCATAAAGAATTTTTTCCGCACAATTCAAATCCATAGCGCTTCCAAAACCATCCTGTAATAACTTTAGCAGCATCTCGACCCCTCCAATATGCCTTATAAATTAACTTCAACTATGCTACCTGACTTTCTAGTCGCTGTCAGGTCGATCAAACGCTGGTTATCTGACCCGCGAAACGGCAGATCAAGATTACGCTGCGCCAAAATAAAAGGCCCGTCAACCAAAACATCTATTTCCTGCAAAACAGGAGAATCCTTTACCTCGTCATACCAATAACCAGTGTAACACCAAATTGTAAGTTTTGGGTTTTCTCTACGCACCAGCTTCAGAAACTCTAAAATGTCGTCCGCCTGCGCCAACGGATCCCCGCCGCTTAAAGTAATACCTCTGTGCAGCGGAGTCAGCTTTGGAAAAACTTCGTCGGCCAGCTGCTGCGGAGAATACTCCGTACCTCCCTCAAAAGGTAACAGATCAGGATTATGGCAGCCTTCGCAATGCCGCGGGCAGCCCTGAAAAAAAATCACAGACCTGATCCCCGGACCATCCACAATAGACTCTTCTAAAATAGCGGCAACTTTAAGCACAATAGACGCCTCCTATTCAGTACAACAGGTTTCCCGACAATATTTTTGGGTCAGAGTCCTTTCGCAAACAGGACAATAATCACTGTCAATGATACCAGTGTAGCCGCATTCTTCACAATAATCAATCGGGAAATTAATACCTACATAACCACAGTCACATTCCAGCATATGTCTAAGAACATCTTCCACTGCCCCTAGATTATGTACAGGAGACGAGGCAAACTCAACATAACTTATATGGCCACCGTTTGTAAATTTATGATATGCACCTTCTAAGCGCATTTTCTCAAAAGCACTGATCGGATAAGATACCGGTACATGAAAGGAATTAGTGTAATAAGCTTTATCAGTAACACCGGGAATAATACCATATTCCTTGCGGTCCATACGAATAAAGCGCCCTGACAAACCTTCGGCAGGAGTTGCAATAAAGCTGTAATTCAAATCATATTTATCGCTCATAGCATCCACTTTTTCACGCATATGACCAATGATATCTTCACCAAGCTTTTGTGCTTCCTCACTTTGTGCATGATGGCACCCCAGCAAAGAAGTCAGTGTCTCAGCCAAGCCAATGAAACCAACGCCCAAAGTACCATGCTTGATAGCCTCTTCAATCCTGTCGTCACTGGCCAGTTTATCACTGTCCAAATATAATCCCTGCCCCATTAAAAACGGTAGATCACGGACTTTAAGATTTGCCTGCACTTGATAGCGATGATAAAGCTGATCTCGTACAAGATCCAGCAAATCATCCAACAGTCGGTAAAAGGTGTCTATGTTGCGCTCCGACTTAATTGCCAAACGCGGCAAATTAATTGTAGTGAAGGACAAATTACCGCGGCCTTCTGTAATTTCAGGTCCGCGACGATTAGCAATAACACGTGTACGGCAGCCCATATAAGCTACATCCCCGCCATAAGGTTTATTAAAGCTGGTATCCATAAAACTAAAAGTCGGATTCAAACGCTTTGCTGCAACTGAAATAGCCAGCTGGAATAAATCATAGTTAGGATCACCTTTGTCCAGATTTATACCGCGTTTAACACGGAAAATAACATTCGGAAAAATAGGATTCTCCCCGCGTCCAAGACCTTTAGCATATGCATTCAATAAATTACGCGTCACCTTGCGACCATTTTCAGAAGTATCAAGCCCCAGATTCAAACTCGAAAACGGTACCTGCGCACCAGCCCTGGAGTGCATACTGTTCAAATTATAAACAAGCGCTTCCATCGCCTGAAATACTTCTTCCTCAGAAGCACCTTCCATAAAAGGCGCTATATCAGTATCAAAATAACCAAAAGACTGTCCACCGAACATATCATTCTGAGAGCTTTGCAGAATAATTGCCGCTAAAGCTGTCGCAGAACCTGGACGTCTGGGAGGACGAATAAACCCATGTCCATTATTAAAACCTTTGGCCAGCAACCGACCTAATGGAATATTGAGGCAATTTAATGTTTTTCCATAAAAATCAAGATCATGGATATGGATATCACCTCGCTTGTGAGCCGTAGCCATTTCTTCAGGGATCAACCGATTCAGATAAAATTCCCGACTGGCAGCCGATGCTATCTGAAGCATTTTTGCAGAAGGAGAGTTAGAAATATTAGCATTGTCGCGGTCAGTTTCCTTTAATATCTCTGCCACAGTGTCCATCAGCTCACTGCGAGAGCTGCGCATACCAGTTCTTCTAGCTCTGTACAGAATATATGATTTAGCCGTACGGGCATGTCCGCTTTCAATCAGTACTTTTTCTACAATATCTTGAATATGTTCAACATCAACAGTCTGCTTATTTTCATTTTTTAAGGCTTTTAAAACATTCAAAGTCAATTCCATTGCCAGCTGCCTGTCGGCGCCGCCTACTGATTTAGCCGCTTCAAAAATAGCATCCGTGATTTTTGTTTCATCAAACTCCACAACCCTGCCGTCACGCTTACGGATCATCATTCCTTATCACTCCGATCAATACTTTCATTGTTTTTCATAATACGTTGTAATTCCTGCATAAAATTATTAACATCAGCAAACTGCCTATAAACAGAAGCAAACCGTACATAAGCGATCTGGTCAGTTTTCTCTAAATGATTCATTACCGCTTCGCCGATAACTTCGCTCCTGATCTCTGCTTCTCCGCGCATCCTCAGTTCCCGTTCGATATGCTCAGCAATTTCCTGGATTTTCTCATAAGAAATAGGCCGCTTTTCAAAAGCTTTGATCAATCCACTCAAAAGTTTTTTAGCGTCGAACAACTCCCGACGTCCATCTTTTTTACTTACCATCAAAGGAGTTTCCTCATATTTTTCATAAGTAGTGAACCTGCGTCCACAATCAGGACATTCTCGACGACGCCGAATAGAAACGCCATCATCCACAGCACGGGAATCAACAACTCGACTGTCACGATAAGAGCAAAACGGGCACTTCATAACGTCACTTCCTTTTACAGCTTTATTTATATCAACGCTTTTATTATATCATAACTTTCAGTTTATTCAAACAATATCTTGTGTTTTTCATCCACATTTCTATCATATATGCCCAAGATATAGAAAAACTCCCTTTGCATAAGCAAAGGGAGTTCGCATTTGTAAGTTTAACCGCGAATCCAAGGCGGAATTTCAGTATCGGAGGTTGGCGGTTTGATAACACCAGAACCATACGAAGTAGCTTGTCCCGGCTGCGCAGGAGCAGCAGCCTGTTGTTTTTCACTGCTGTGCTGCTGTGCATAGCTGTTGTTATAACTTGGACGGGAAGCGCCACGCGCTCCGACAGCAGGATTTCTGCGCTCAAAACCGGTAGCAATAACCGTAACACGGATCTCATCTTCCAACTCTTCATTAATAACAGCACCAAAAATGATATTAGCTTCAGCATCAACAGCTTCAGTAATAATATTAGATGCTTCAGTAACATCGAACAGTGATAAATCTTTACCGCCGGTAATATTAAAGAGTACACCACGTGCCCCTTCAATAGAAGCTTCCAAAAGCGGACTCTTGATTGCAGCTTCAGCTGCTGCACGGGCTCCGCCCTCACCTTTGGCCGTACCGATACCCATTAAAGCAGACCCTGCATCAGACATGATAGTTTTCACGTCAGCAAAGTCGGCATTGATAAGTCCCGGAACTCCGATTAGGTCAGAAATACCCTGCACACCCTGACGCAGTACGTCATCAGCAATACGGAAAGCATCAAGCATCGAAGTACGACGATCAATTACCTGCAGCAAACGATCATTAGGTATGGTGATCAAAGTATCAACTTTATCTTTCAAATTAACTATACCGTTTTCAGCCTGCGTCATGCGGCGTTTGCCTTCAAAAGAAAACGGTTTGGTAACTACTCCGACTGTCAAAGCGCCAACTTCTTTGGCACACTCAGCCACAACATGCGCAGCGCCGGTACCTGTACCGCCGCCCATACCTGCTGTTACAAAAACCATGTCAGCACCGCGCAGAGATTCCAGCAACTGATCTCTGGACTCCTCGGCCGCTTTTTCACCAACTTCAGGATTGGCACCGGCCCCAAGACCTTTGGTCAGTTTTTCGCCGATCTGAATACGGTTGGGAGCTTTCGAAAGCAACAAAGCCTGGGCATCACAGTTTACGGAAATAAATTCCACACCCTGAACACCGGCTGAAATCATCCTGTTGACAGCATTGTTACCGCCGCCGCCGACACCGATAACTTTTATATTGGCTAAATTTTCAAAACTTTTCTCTTCAAATTCTTCAAACATCGTATTGTGCTCCCCCTTATGTATTTGGGTCAAAATGAAAAATCAAAACCATTGACATTTTACATTCAACATTAATAGTCTTTTTTCCTGCTTTTTATAAAAATTTTTTTATTTTTTCAAAAACAGATGTCTGATCGCCGCCAGATTTTGGAAAATGCGCATCCCAAAAATCAGGATACCAACCAGATACAAGTCTATACCAAGAATCATACCAACGTAGCACAAAAAAGCCGCCAGCACAGCGTTAGTAAAAAATCCCGTAATAAAGACCGTATTATCATAAGACCCTTCCATGCTGGAACGAATCCCGCCGAAAGCAGTATCCAATGCCGCCATCAAAGCTACAGAAAGCATTTTACCATATTCAGGCGGTATATAAACCGGGAAATACAATCCTGCACAGATGCCTGCCGCCAAACCAGCAAAAACATAAAAAATCATTTTTCTGCCGCCTCCTTCTCTGCATCGGAAGCTTGCCCTTCTGCTATTTTGGCATACTCAAAACTTTTACGGCCTTTAAAAGCCGGAATAACGATATCATCAGACTGACTTAAATCGGCCTGGATACCCCAAAATTTGAAGTTTTCCAGAACGCCGCCGCGCAATTTGAGCGCACTTTCTAAATTGTTAGGATTCCCAATAGCTTTTATCTCATAAGGCGGTGCCGAACGATTGTTATTTACCGATAAAGTCGGACCCGCACAGCGGATCTCACTCATCGCTACAATCCTTTCGCCGTTGATGGCAATAGCCTCAGCGCCTGCGGCACGCAGCTCATTGATAACTCTTAATAAATCATCATCATGAATAATATACAAGTTAGGATTTTCTCCAGGTTTGCTGGCAATCTTACTGTCATCCAAAACCAGTTTGATACCCTTACCGTGCATTTCCAAATCACCTGCAAAAGCTTTTAACCGAACTATTTCTCTGGCAACAACCTCGTCACCTGCTTTTGCCTGCAGCTTTTCCATTTCTTTAGATAATTCATCTCGTTCTTTTTCTACTGCTTTCAAACGGTCAGACAAATCCTCGGCACGCTGAATATTAATAGTTTTTTGTCGTTCTGTAGTTTTAAACTGTGTAGCCAACATAAAACCGAGTACGGCGCAAACCAGTGCAATTAAAATTTTTGCATGTTTGTTCGCAAACATTTTATCCTCCGTGTAATTCTTGCTATGTTACTGTTTCAATTTAATATATGGCTTCGTAAATGTCAAGTCAATAAATTCAGCTTGTATGTTTTTTGCTTTTATTTCATTAAAAACAGTAACAAATAAATTAAGTTTATCCATAATCTTATAAACATCACCCAATAAAATCGGATAACCATATTGCAGATAGAACTTAACATTATTCTGCTGGTCTACAGCAATTTCGGAAATATGCGCCACAGTATCACGATCCAATTGACTCAAAAATTCCAAAATCAGTAAAACCTGATTTTCACCGATTCTGTCTCCAAAGTAAATATTACCTGTAACAATACCTGATAATACAGGAGCGTTGGCATCCTTGATTCCATCACTGACTTCCATCACCACGCCGGTATAATCTACCTTTGCATATCCGTTATAAGAGCAGGCCAAATATACTGCCGGGCGCCGTTCTGTGATCTTCACGCGCATCACACCAGGCCAACTGTAAGAAACATCAGCCTTCTCGAATCTTACGTCATGAGTCAGCGCCTTCTGTACCTGCCACGGTGATATCACAAACAAATTAACAGGCTCCTGCACACCAGAGATCTGCAGAATATCTTTAGCCGTAACCTTATCACTGCCTTCGACATTAATACTGCCAAAAGCAAAACCCGGCTGACGAACCCAATGCCAGCCAGCAGCCAGCAAAGCAGCACATATTATGCAAAAACAGATGAAACGCAAAAGGCGCACCCGACGCCTTCTCCGCTCTTTTCGCAAACGTTCACGTGTCGACTGCACCTTTCTCACCTCACTTCGTCAATATCAGCAGTATCGATCTTACTATTTATCGTTCAAAGATGCCGACAAAAGAATCTTCTCACACAAGTCAGGGAAAGATATCCCCACAGCAGCTGCTGCTTTCGGCACCAGGCTGGTAGCAGTCATTCCTGGAACTGTATTAGCCTCCAGTACATAGCCTTTACCTGCTTCATCAAGCATCACATCCACACGCGCAACACCACTGCATCCCAAAACCTTGTAGGTTGCAACAGCCAGTTCCTGCACATGCCTTGTCGTTTCTTTATCAAGCGGCGCCGGAACTAAATATTCAGTTTCACCTTTGGTATATTTAGAATGAAAATCATAAACCCCTGAATGCGGTACGATATTGATAACAGGCAATGCAACAGCCATGCCCCCATCCTGCATAATGGCAACAGTAAGCTCTTTGCCCTGAATAAACTCTTCCACAACAACCTCACGGGAATAAGTAAAAGCCTTCTCCATAGCAGAATTAATATCAGTATCATTTTTTACGATCTCAACACCAATACTGGATCCCTGTGTCGCCGGTTTAACAACAACAGGCATCTTTTTAAAAGCAGATAGAATCTCACCGCAAAAATCATGCGTTTCTCCCTTTACAAAAATCAACGATTTAGGAGTAGCAATACCTGCGGCCTGCATGATGCGTTTAGATGCCGCTTTATCCATGCCCAACGCACTTGCAAGCATACCTGAACCAGTATAGGGAATTTCCAGCATCTCCAGTAAAGTCTGCAGCCGACCATCTTCACCATACATTCCATGTACAGCATTAAAAACTACTTTTGCACTGCATTCTTCCAATTGCAGTGCCAGTTTTTTCGGTTCCAAATCTATTTCGGCAACATTGTAGCCTTTTTCACGCAGAGCCCCAGCAATAGCGGCACCAGTAACCAGAGAAATTTCTCGTTCAGCCGACGGTCCTCCCATTATTACTGCAACAACATCGTTTTTATTCATCATTATCTACCTCTCTCAAGCTCGGTAACAAGCTCTTCACCGACCTTAAAAATATCGCCGGCGCCAACAGTCATAATCAAATCTCCCGGCTCGGCAATTTTAAACAAGTACTCCTCTAACTTCGGCAAAGTAGGAATAAACGTAACCTGCTGCTGTGTCGCCTCAGTCACAGCTTCTGCCAGTGAAGCCCCACTTACACCATCAATTGGGAATTCACCTGCAGAATAAATATCAGTCAATATCAGCTGATCGCAATCAGCAAAGCATCGGCTGAATTCATCAAACAATAATTTTGTGCGGGTATAACGGTGCGGCTGAAAAGCACAAATCAACCTTTTAGGCTGGGTCTGCCTGGCCGCTTTTAACGTAACACCGATTTCCGTCGGATGATGCGCATAATCGTCAACAACCCAGATCCCATCAATGCGGCCTTTTGTTTCAAAACGTCTTCTAGCACCGCTGAATTTCTTCAATGCAGGTAAAATCTGCTGCATCGGTATCCCCATTGCCTGTGCCGTCGCTATTGCTCCCAAAGAATTAAGCACATTATGCTGTCCTGGTACGATCAGCTCCACGGTGCTGACAAAAACTCCTTCTACATATAAATCATAACAGGTACCATTGACACTGTATCGGATGTTTCTCGCCTGATAACGAGCGTCTTCATGCTCCAGGCCATAGCTGATAACAGGAGTTGTCGTTTCTGATGCCAGCTTGCGCAGTTTTGGACTGTCCATACATAAAATTGCTGCGCCGCCGTCTTTGACATTAGACAAAAACTCTGTAAAAGCCAGATAAATATTTTCTTCGCTGCCATAATGGTCCATATGATCGTTTTCAATATTTGTAACAATGGCATACTTAGGATAAAACTTTAAAAAAGAACCGTCGCTTTCATCAGCCTCAGCTACCACATATGGTCCTGCCCCATTACGGGCGTTACCGCCCAAGCTGCCAACCTCACCGCCAATAATAATGGTCGGATCGATATCCGATGCAGCAGCAATACAGGAAATCATTGCACTGGTAGTAGTTTTGCCGTGAGCACCTGCCACAGCCACCCCATCAGCATGATTAAGAATCTCTGCCAGCACATCTGATCTGTGCAGAATAGGTAAATTACGTTTTTTCGCTTCCATCAGTTCGGGGTTATTTTGATGGATAGCACTGGATATAACTACGGCGTCGACATCGTCAACCTGACATTCGGCATGACCCATGTAAACCAAAGCGCCCTCTTGAGCAAGCTTAGCTCCCATATGACCGGCATTAAGATCAGAACCTGATACCTGATAACCGCGTTTGAGCAAAACATGCGCAATAGCACTCATTCCGGCTCCTCCAATACCGATAAAATGAATGTTTTGCAGACCTTTAAGCACTAAAAGCCCTCCTCCGTCATTTTCTTACTAAGTTCAACGCCTGCTGCGCGATTTCTGCCGCCGCCTCAGGTCTTCCCAAACTTTTTGCAGCTTTTTTCATAGCCTGCAGTTGGTTATCGTTGATCAGTAATTTTTCTATCTCTTCCAACAATTTTTCGCCTGTCAGTTCTTTATCCAAAATAACCTTAGCTGCTCCGGCCGCCTCTACGGCCTTAGCGTTAAATTCCTGGTGATTGGCTGTAGCGTAAGGATATGGTACAAGCACAGCAGGAACACCCTTTGCTGTCAACTCTGCCAAACCGATAGCTCCGGCCCGAAATACAGCCAGATCGGCAGCTGCCAAAGCAACCGGCATATTATGCAGATATGGCCTGATCATAATGTTATCGTCCAATGATCCGGCCTTCCTCATTTCAGCCATATAATATTCATAATTAACTTCACCGGTAGCATGCAGCACCTGCACATCTGAGCGTCCCGACAGCTCGCGCTCTACATACTGCATGGCATTATTGATGCTGCGTGCCCCTCGGCTTCCACCTGATACAAGAATAGTTTTTTTGTTTGCATCAAGCCCAAGCTCAGCAACAGCATCCTTACGTTTTTTCTGCATGATCTCGCTGCGAATAGGATTCCCTGTAAAAATCTTTTTTGACGAACCGCCAAAATATTTTTCGGCCTCGCTATAACCTAAAAAAACCTTTCTCACATAACGCGCCAGAATTTTATTAGTTACACCAGGCATTGCGTTCTGTTCCTGAATACATGTGGGAATACCTTTTAAAGAAGCTAAAAATACGATTGGACCACAAACATAACCGCCAGTACCAATAACTAAATCCGGCTTCAACTTATCAAGCAGGCTGTAGGCATCTTTAAGCCCATGCAGCAGTTTTATGCCTGAACGCAATGTGTCTAAACTTAAACTGCGTTTAAAACCTGCAACATCAATAAATTCCAAATTATAACCGTAACGTGGAATAATATCTTTTTCCAAACCTTGCCTTGTCCCGACAAAGGTAATTTCCACATCAGGACGGATAGCCTTGATTTGATCGGCAATAGTCAGCGCCGGATAAATATGCCCGCCGGTACCGCCGCCAGAAAGTATAACTTTCACAGTTTTTCCTCCTAGCCTTTACTTTGGCAATGCCGCAACCAAATTTTTAAAATAACGGCCGCGTGCAGGGAAATTTTCAAACATATCATACGAAGAACAGGCAGGTGACAGTAATACTACCTGTGGCGCAGCAGCCAGCTTATACGCCAGCTCAACAGCCTCATCCATTGTCTCTACTTTTCTGATATCGCCTACGCCTGCTGCGGCGGCGGCTTCATAAAAACGTTCTTTCGCTTCACCCAATAAAATCAGCACATCTGCCTTGGCCTGCACTAATTTCATCATCGGTTCCAAAGATGTCATTTTATCATGTCCGCCTGCCAGCAAAATTATATGCCCGTCAAAAGCTTCCAAAGCTTTTATTGTCGAATCAGGATTAGTTGCTTTCGAATCATTATAATATGGTACACCGTTAACTGTCATCACATACTCCAAACGGTGCTCAACACCTGTGAAATCCAGCAAAACCCTGCGCATATTTTCAATAGTGACCCCGGCAAAAAAACATGCCGCAATAGCCGCCAGTACATTTTCTTCATTATGACCGCCAAATACACGCAAGTCTTTTTTATGACAAACAGTATAAAGCTGTCTGTCCCAGGCAATAGTAAAATTACCTCCGTTTAAATATACGCCCCGATTAAGCTGCTCCCTGCGGCTGAACCAGCAAACCTTTGAAGGGGCCAATTCGCCCCAGCTGCGTATAATAGGATCATCATAATTTAAAATCACGATATCATTCTCACGCTGTTTTTTAAATATATTACACTTCGCCGCACCATAAGCTTCCATCGTATGGTGGCGATCTAAATGATCGGGAGTCAGATTCAAAATTACTGCTACATCTGGGCGAAACTCACGCACACCTTCCAGCTGAAAACTAGACAGTTCCGCTGCAAGCCAGGCGTCAGCTCCTAAATTCTCAACTTCCTTAGACAATGCCTGTCCAATATTACCGCCAACGGCCGTTGGCACAGGCATTGTTTTCAGCATTTCTCCTACTAAAGTAGTAGTTGTTGTTTTTCCATTCGTACCCGTAATTCCTATAATATGCCCATGATAACTGCGATATGCCGCTTCTACTTCACTTATGACCTCTATTCCCATCTGCACGGCCATATCAGTCAAAGGATTAGCCAAAGGAATACCAGGCGATAAAACTATCTGTTCTACTTCCTGCAGCAAAGTTTCCCCATTGCCGCAGTACAGGCCGCCACCTTGCTTTTTCAGCAGTTCCAGCAAAGCATTATCTATCTTTGTTTCCTTATCGCTATATAGAAGCACCCTGCATCCTTGTTTCGCCAAAGCGTCAGCAGCTCCGCAGCCACTGATGCCAGTACCGTATACTAAAACCGTCTTTGTCATTAGCAGCCGCCTCCGTTCCCCAAACACCATAACCAGATACCGATTAAACTAAGCAGCAAACTACTGCCCGCAAAAACTTGCACAATCTTTGTTTCTTTCCACCCGCCCAATTCAAAATGATGATGAATAGGCGTCATACGAAAAATACGCTTACCGCCTGTTTTCTTAAAATAACCGACCTGAATAATAACCGAAGCTGCTTCCATAACATAAATCCCGCCAAGAATAATCAGCAACAGCTCTGTCCGTGTCAACAGGGCCAACGCAGCAATTCCTCCGCCCAGTGCCAAAGAACCTGTATCGCCCATAAAAACTTTAGCCGGATAACGATTGAACAGTAAAAAGCCCAAACAAGCACCCGTCAATGTCAAAGCAAAAATACTGAGGTCCATACTGCCTGACTGATAAGCAATATAAGCATAAGCCAACGTTACCGGTACTGTTACGGATGCAGCCAGGCCATCTAACCCATCAGTAAGATTGACAGCATTCGTAGTACCTACCAGAAGCAAAAACGCCAGTACGTAATATAGGCTTCCCAAGGGAACTGACAATGAGGTTCCTGGAATATTCAACCCCAAATTTACATGCGGCTGCAATTCAAGATAATAAACATAGGCACCAGCCAGCAAGAATTGTAAAAACAGTTTCTGTTTAGCTGTAAGCCCAAGATTACGTTTCATTACCACTTTAATATAATCGTCAACAAAACCAATCAGCGCATGCCCAAAAGTCAGAAGCAATGCAATCAAAACTGCCGGCGTCAGCTTGCACCATACCAGCACTGCAACCAGAACTGCAGTCAGTATCATCAACCCGCCCATTGTCGGTGTGCCACTCTTTTTTTGATGTGCCTGCGGCCCGCAGTCACGAATGCTCTGACCAAATTTCAATTTATGAAGCAGCGGTATCAGCACAGGTCCACTGGCTGCGCAGATCACAAAAGATGTCGCCAATGCTCCCCAAAGGCTGTAATCCATTTTCTATCAATCTCCAAACCTTATAGCTATAGCTGTTTATTTTTTAAAACTAACTCCAAAAGAGAATCCACCTGCATCGAATGCGAACCTTTTAAAAGCACTATGTCATGCGACTGCAGAAGGCTATCCAAAAGCTTGGCCGCTTCATCTCGACCAGCACACCAATATGCTTTGCCTCCCAAAGCTTCAACTGCCGCGGCAATAGCTTTTGCTTCATCACCATAAGCGATTACCATATCCGTCTTTTCGCGAACAGCAAACTGACCAACTCTGCGATGAGAATCGAAAGAAATATCACCCAGCTCCAGCATATCAGCCAACACTGCAATCGTGCGGGCGCCGTGGGCAGCTTTCTTTGCTTCATGTAAAGTTTTTAACGCTGCTTCCATTGAAGCAGGGCTGGCATTATAGGCATCATTGATTACCGTCATAGTACCTATATGCACTATTTCCTGACGGCTGCCTGTCAGTTTTGCTGTCATTAAAGCTTTAGCACTATTATTTAATTTTACACCAAAAGCAGCACCCACTGCAATCGCTGCCAAAGCATTTTGTACATTGTGTTCACCAATAAATGGCATATTCACTTCCGTACGTTCTCCTGATCTGCTGTCAATGCAGGTAAATACACTCCCATGAGCAGTTGTTACCACATTATCACCGCGGAAAGTAGCTTTACCTGAATACCCATAAGTAACAACCTGTGCCTTAGTTTTATCCGCCATTGCTGCAACATATTCATTATCAGCATTCAGCACCGCCAATTGTTCCTGTGTCAGATCTTCAACTAGCTCACTTTTTGCTCTGGCAATATTTTCCATACTTCCCAGAAGCTCCATATGTGTTTCACCAACATTAGTCACAACCGCTACATCAGGTTTTGCAATATCGCATAATTCCCTAATCTGACCCAAGCCGCGCATTCCCATTTCGACAACAGCAATCTCTGTATCAGCCTTAACGCTCAGCAATGTTTTTGGCAAACCAATTTCATTATTAAAATTTTCCTGAGTTTTGATCACCTTAAACTTAGTCGACAAGCAGGCAGCAATCATATCCTTAGTAGAAGTTTTACCATTAGAACCAGTAACAGCAACCACCTTTAAATTTTTATTACTCATTCTATATGCATGCGCTATCTGCTGATAAGCAAGCAGCGTATCCTCAACAGTAATAATTACAGTTTCAGAGGGCAGTTCAGGCACAGGCTTTGACACCAGCACTGCCGCCGCTCCATGTTCCAACGCCATTTTACAATAAGCATGACCGTCAAAACGCTCACCACACAAAGCTACGAACAATTCACCACTGCTTTCAATCCGCGAATCAGTCGTAATCCCTGTGAAAATAAGCTCCTGCATATTTTCACAATGTCCACCTGTTGCCGTTATTATTTCCTGCAAGCTCAACATACAATCACCTTTTCTTCCAGTATTCCTGCACTACTTCACGATCATCAAAGTGAATAGTTTTATCTGCCAGAATTTGATAGTTTTCATGGCCTTTACCGGCGATCATAATTACATCATTCGCAGCAGCCTCAGACAAGGCATGATAAATAGCGTCTCTGCGCTCTGCAATCAATTCCACACTCTTCCCTTCCGGAACATCCTTCAGCGCCTCTGCAATCTCGTCAATGATAACTGCCGGATCCTCAGTACGCGGATTATCAGAAGTAACTACGACCCTATCTGCCAGCTCCAAAGCGATCCTTCCCATAATAGGCCTTTTTTTATTGTCACGGTCACCACCGCAGCCAAATACTACCCACAGTTTGCCTTCCGTAATACTACGAGCAGTTTTCAGCACATTTTCCAAACCATCAGGAGTATGGGCATAATCAACAATAACAGTATACGGCTGTCCTGCTTCCACTAACTGGAAACGTCCAGGAACACCGTCGAAACCATTTAAAACATCAACAATAGTTTTTTTATCAATTTGTTCTGCCAACGCAATAGCCACAGCCGCCATAACATTGTAAACATTAAATTCACCCGTAATTTTTAAAAGCAGATCCATCTCGCCCACCGGCGTATGCAGCTGTAACCGCATTTGTTTAGCCTCAACTTTAAAAAACAACGGATAAATATCATTATTACGTCCTTCGCCATAAGTCAGTATTCTTGTTTTTGTGCGGTCGCATAAAATCGGCGAACTTGCATCATCCATATTAAAAACTGCTGTTTTATTCTCTTTTTTACCTTCATGCAAATGTTCAAACAACAGCCCTTTCGCATCGCGATAGTTTTCCAGTGTTTTATGAAAATCCAAATGATCCTGCGTTATGTTGGTTAAAGCAGCAGTGTCATATTCACAGCCGGCAACACGATTAAGTGCCAGTGCATGCGACGAAACCTCCATGACCACATACTCACATCCGGCTTCTTTCATTCTGTATAAAGCACGCTGCAGATCTACTACGTCTGGAGTAGTATTATGAGCTACAATAGCCTCGTCCTCGATCATTATATTGATAGTTCCTATAAGCCCAACCTTAAATCCGGCCTTACGTAAAATAGCACGCACAATATTGGTAGTAGTGGTTTTACCATTCGTTCCCGTTACCCCTATCATCCGCATAGTTTTACCTGGATAATCATAGAAAAAGGGAGCGATAACTTCCATTCCCAATCGGGTATCAGCCACCTTTAAAAGCGTCAATCCATCAGGACATACCTCTGGAACATCTTCAACCAAAGCTGCACCGGCACCAGACGCAGCAGCCTGCTCCAAGTATTTATGCCCATCCACATGTGCCCCTTTCAGACATATAAACAAACTGCCTTCTCTCACTTCGCGCGAATCAGCAGTTATATCCTTAATGATTTTATCGCAGTCACCAACAACCTGTACTTCAGGCAGTACAGCAACGATTTCTTCTAACAGCTTTTGCATATAGCATACCTCCAAAAGTGAAAGGGCAGCCTATATACAGGCTGCCTTCTAAAATCTTCATATATTATAGCATATTTTTAATAAGAAGGCTATGAAACGATTATTTTGCATAAGCATAGCCGTCATAAGCAACTTTACGGCTATCAAGCCTTCACATAGATATTATTACGGGCAACTGTCATACCCAATTGTTTTTCAGCTATACTGGTGACTCTTTCCGGCCCCTTCAGCTGCTCAACTTCAATTTTTATTTCCGAATTTTTTAAAAGCAACGTAGCTTCCTGCTGCTTCAATGCAACAAGCTCATCACCTGTACGGACCAGGCTTTCACTGCGTGCGACCGCAGCAAAATAAGCCACCATCACGAGCAGTACTAACACGGCAGCACGGCGACGCACAAGTTTATAGTCAACTTTTTTGACTTTGCGAACCCGCTCTACAGGTCTCTCATATTCAATTTCTTCCCATGCGTAGTTATCATACTTACGTGCTAACATGCTCCACCCTCCAAATCAGCGTTTGATCGCATAACGTAACCGTGCGCTGCGCGAACGCGGATTCGCCTCTATTTCCGCATCGCTGGGAACTATGTTCCCCACTTTTTTTACAAGCGGCTTTCTGCCGCAAACACAAACTGGAAGCTGCGGCGGACATATGCACCCTTTCGCCAGCTGTGCCAGTGTTTGTTTCACTATCCTATCTTCTAAAGAATGAAATGTAATCACTCCTATACGCCCGCCGCTTTTCAAACGTTCGACCGCCTGCGTTACAACATTTTCCAAAATATTCAATTCATCATTCACTTCAATACGGATTGCCTGAAACGTACGTTTTGCAGGATGCGGACCATCCTGCCGCGCTCCCTTGGGAATTGCCTTTTTGATCACATTCACAAGTTCAAAGGTAGTTTTAATAGGCTTTTCAGACCGTTCCTTAACGATAAACTGAGCTATTCTTTTACTCCAGCGTTCTTCACCATAACGGTAAATAATATCTGCCAGTTCTTCTTCTTTGTAACGGTTAACTATATAATAAGCATCTTTTTTACTTTCTTTATCCATCCTCATATCCAAAGGACCATCATGCATATACGAAAATCCACGCTCCGGTGTGTCCAGTTGATAAGAAGATACACCAAGATCAAAAAAAATTCCGTCAATCTTATCAATATCCAAGCCATCTAAAACATCGTCGAAATTCTTAAAATTTGACTTAGCGATTTTTATTTTACAAGGCAGTCCCTGCAATCTAACACTTGCAGCTGCAATCGCGTCATCGTCCTGATCAATAGCGACCAGCGTGCCCCGCGAACTGAGCTGCATGGCAAACCCTTTGGAATGTCCCGCACCACCCATGGTGCAGTCCACATAAATTCCATCTTTGTCAGTTATAAGCCAGTTGATGCTCTCTTCCAGCAATACGCTTTTATGTATAAATTCCATTATCATGGCCGCCTGTCCTTAGATTCCTAAATCAAGATCTGCCAACTGTTCCGCTAATTCGCCCACATCTTCGGCATTTTCTTCGTTATATGCGTTCCAGCGTTCTGCGTCCCAGATCTCAGCCCTGTTGCCAACGCCGACAATAACGGCATTTTTATCCAGTCCTGCAAACTCGCGCAGATTAACAGGTAAAAGTACCCGTCCCTGTTTATCGCACTCACCTTCGGCAGCACCGCCAAAAAAGAAACGGTTAAAATCACGGGCACCCTTACGGGTCATCGGTAAAGAATTGAGCTTTGCTTCTAAAAGCCGCCATTGCTCAAGATCATAAACAAATAAGCAGCCGTCCAGCCCTTTTGTTAAAACAAACTTTGTTCCCAAAGCCTCGCGGAGCTTTACAGGCATAAAAAGGCGTCCCTTTGCATCAAGGTTATGTTGAAACTCGCCCATTAACATTTTGAGACACTCCTTCCTCCACTTTGCTCCACTTTTCACCATTATAACCTCATTTTTGTGAAATTACAACATTTTTTTACTAATATATAAGAAATTATATAAAAAAACTTCCGCAAGCTTTAGCTTGCGGAAGGTTTAATATTTTTAGTATCAGTAATTGGTGCTTCTCAGTTCAAAATAGCCCTGCGGATGGTCGCAGACCGGGCATTTTTCCGGAGCTTTTTCAGCAACAACAATTCTGCCACAGTTGCTGCAAATCCAAACCTGTTTTTCTTCACGTTTGAATACTCTGTCATTTTCGATATTGGCGAGCAGTGCCAGATATCTTTCTTCATGCTCTTTCTCGATTTTGGCAACTTCTTCAAAAAGGAAAGCGATTTTATCAAAGCCTTCTTCTCTTGCTTCCTTTGCAAAACCTGCATACATGTCGGTCCATTCATAATGTTCACCGGCTGCAGCGTCTTTCAGGTTAGCCATAGTATCGGGCAGGCTGGCATGCGGAATACCGCCGCTCATTAAAATTTTGAACCAGATCTTAGCATGCTCTTTCTCGTTACCTGCAGTTTCTTCAAAAATAGAAGCGATCTGATTATAGCCTTCTTTTTTAGCGATACCAGCATAATAAGTGTATTTATTTCTCGCTTCAGACTCACCTGCGAAAGCGGTATGCAAATTAGCTTCTGTTTTACTTCCTTTAAATTCCATTGGAAACTCCTCCTTTAAAACAATAATTTTTTTATATACAACCCGTTGCGGGCGTACGTTCTTAGTTCTTCTCCTTGGCTTCCAGCTTTTGACATTCAGGACAGACGCCGTTAAACACGATGTCATGGTCTTCCATTTTAAAACCGGTGACTTCGCCTACTTTTTCGTCCAGCCCTTCTATATAGTCCATATCCTCAACATTCATAAACATACCGCAATGAGTACATTTTATGTGATAATGCCTGGTCAGGATATGGTCAAAACGATCAGCGCCGCTTGGTACGGAAACCTTGCCCAACAGGCCGCTTTCTACCAGCGAATTAAGATTTCTGTACACAGTGCCTTTGCTTATATCAGGATATTCCATAGTAATACGGTCATACACTTCTTCGGCAGTGGGGTGATCTGCTAAAAATCTTACGGCAGCTATAACTAACTGCCTTTGGATAGTATTTCTCTTAGTCATATATACCTCTCCTATCGAAACTTATTCTTAATTAGAATTATACACCCAATTAAATCATTATCAAGCATTTTCACTGTTTTTTCACCTGCACAAACAGCATTTTTACCAGTCCGGACAGTAACTGTTTTTGCAAATTGCGAAATCAATATCGATAAGTTTTTTTCATAAAATAGTACTTAAACAAATCAGATAATTCATAAAGGAATCAGCTTCATTGACAACCGGGAAGCAGGCGACGTATAATTTAGGCAGCAGTTAACCGCTCCAACACAAGCAGCTTCAATAATAAAACATCTATCGAGGTCCATATGCAAACACTAACATTAGACAAACTTGCCATTGGTCAAAAAGCAACTATCACTACTGTCGGCGGTGAAGGAATCCTGCGCCGCCGTTTTTTAGATATGGGACTGACCCCCAAAACCAAAGTCATGGTACGTAAAAAAGCCCCCTTAGGCGACCCGATCGAAATTTTTCTGCGTGACTATGAGCTCACTCTAAGGCTGGATGACGCCAATAAGATCACCGTTGCACCGGAGGAACCATGAGCCTTACCTTCGCCCTCGTCGGCAACCAAAACTGCGGCAAAAGCACACTTTTCAACTATCTGACCGGCAGCAATCAGCCCGTCGGCAACTTTCCCCG
>OBIM01000449.1_pt1 | contig 18984 bp, 15 predicted proteins | sample 1496191 | NCBI WGS metagenome assembly OBIM01 (sample SAMN00265067, study PRJEB22529) | human gut metagenome
TTTCAAGAAAGAGAGGTTGTTTTTATGGAGATTGATTTTATACAGGAACTAAAAAGAAGAGGTTTCGTTACCCCAAAGTTTAACGAAACCTCTTCTTTATATTGTCAAACATATATTCTCAATCGCCGTATCCATCCTGTCACAGTAACAGTCGCAGACTTCTTTCATTTTAGAAATATTCTCCCTGTTTTCTTCATCATAGACACCAACAACCACAAATCCTGCTTTTTTTGCAGTTTCCGCTGCGTGAAGCGCATCCTCAAATACAAGCGTCTCCTTCGGTTCTGCCTGCATAGATTCTGCTGCCTTCAGGTAGATCAACGGTTCATCTTTTCCTGCACCTGTTTCTGTACAGGTGTAAATCTGCTCAAAATAATCCAGAATCCCATTTCTCGCAAGTGCTGCTTCTGTCAGTTCCCGGTTTCCAGATGTTGCAACTGTCATCTGTATATTTCTCTCTTTAAACCATTCCAGAGTTTTCTTCACTCCTGGTTTCAACGGTGCTTCAAACCGGTAAAAATCACTGACAATTTTCAGAACCTCTTCTATAATCTGTGAAATAGACTTATCCAACTGATATTTTTCTTTCATCCAGGCGGCTCCCTGCTCCAGACTCATAGTGTGCAGAGCAGCCCGGAGATTTTTCTCCGCTGTGATATTCTGACTCGCAAGATAACGTTCTCCAATATCCTCCCACACAGACATAGAATCCAGCAACGTTCCATCTACATCAAAAATCGCTGCCTTCATCAGTCTTCCATCATATGAATCGCATCTACTGTATTATTGTACTGCTCTTCCACTTTTGCCAGAAGTTCTTCACAGCCTTCAGTCTCTCTTCCTCTGAGCTTCTCTGTAATATCAAAGCTTGCCTTATACAGATTATCAAATCCAAGGTTCTGGCATACACCTTTTAAGGTATGAGCTGCACGAAAAGCTTCTTCCCCATTTTTCTGTGCCAGATTATCCTTCAGGCTCCGGAAACTTCCATCATCCAGAAATTTCTTTGCAAATTTCTTAATAAGAACCTCACTTCTCAGTCTTCCAAGCACACCTTCATAATCTGCACCCATCTGTTCATAACATTCTCTTACTGTCATATTTTTCTCCTCTTTATCCCCATCTGTACTATTAAACCTGCGATTTCGCAATGATATTATTATATCACGCCATATAGCTGTTCTCAAGTGCTCTTTCACAAAAGCACCTTAGAATCTTTTCCAAAATATAATCAACCCGCCGCAGTGCGATCCTGCCTGGAGGGCTTTATTATGCTATAAGAATATTATGGAATGGTTTCCCATAGCATAATAAAGCACTTTCACATGTGATTCTCTCACATATGAAAGTGCTGATATCAGGCAGATGAAATCATCCGCATCACTACACACTATCACAGATTTTATATCCGGATATCATATACTTTTACTTTCTGCCGGTATTATCTGAAAAGTCCCTGATTCTCAAAGTACTGGATAAATGGATTCTCACTTTCCGCTGTATCATCGGAGTCCATACTATCCTCACTGTCTGTATCTTCGTCTACATCTTCATCAGCATCTTTGGGGGATTTTTTAGAATCCTTTTTAGATTTCTTACTGTCTTTATCGTTATCATCACTGTCACCAGCATCTGTATTCTCATCCAGAGTTACTTTAACAGTCTCTTCTTTATAACTTGTTCCATGAGGAACCTGTACAGTCAGCTCTACCTCTTCATCTGGTTCATAATAGGAAAGATATTCGATCAGCTGATCAATACTTGAAACAGTTTTTCCATTAAATTCAGTAATAACACTGTTTGCTTTCAGACCTGCTTTATCAGCAGCTCCACCTTCTGTTACTCCTTTTACAAAAACTCCTGCCGGAATGCCATACATCTGAACTGCCTCAGAACTTACAGAAGAACCTTTGATTCCAAGTACACCATGTTCAGAATCATCCAGTTTATCTCTTGATGTCTCATTCATCAGATTCTGAAGAATGTCAGTTACGTCTGAGATTGCAATTGCATAACCCATACCTTCTACTTCAGTAGAAGCAAGTTTTGCAGAGTTGATACCAACAACCTCACCTTCCATATTCAGAAGAGCACCGCCACTGTTACCAGGGTTGATAGCCGCATCTGTCTGGATCAGGTTTACACCGTCACTGCTGTCATCACTTCCATCTGTTACTGTGTTATTGTCAGAATCCATCCTGCGGTTCTTGGCACTTACGATACCGGTTGTAACAGACTGTCCATATCCAAGAGCATTACCGATTGCAATTACCTGCTCACCTACCTTCAGATCATCAGAACTGCCAATCTTCGCAATTGAAATGGCATCCATTGTATCATCTTTAATATCATCCAGAGATACAGATACAACTGCAAGATCTCTCTCTTCATCAAATCCCTTTACGGATGCCTCCACTGCATTTCCATCTGTAAATGCAACTGACAATGTATCCGCACCTTCTACTACATGATAATTTGTAGCAATCAGAAGTTCATCATCATTCTTACCAACAATAATACCGGAACCACTGCCCTCTACTTCCTGTTCCTGCTGCTGTGGTGCATATCCATACATTCCATACATTCCGAAGTAATTCTGTACCTCCTGAACTGACTTGGTTGTAATAGATACAATAGATGGAAGTGCTTCTGATGCGATTTCAGACACATCAAGGTTTCCTTTTGCTGTGCTGCCTGTATCTTTTCCGGTATCTGATTTGGAATCACTGGCATCTGCATCTTTCTTCTCGGATTTTGCATATGTCAATGTTGTCTCATCCTTATTTGAAGCAGCTTCCACTGTTGTGGCTCCGCTCCATCCTGCAAGTTTATTTACTCCCTCAAAACTTCCTGCTGCAAGTCCTCCTGCAAGTACTGCACATAAGCTGAGTGTAAGACCTTTCTTTGCAATCTTTCTGATTTTATCATTTCTGTTATCTTTGTTCATCATAATAAAGTCCCTCCATGAATCTATGTCATTTATCTATGTCATTTATTTATCTCTGTTTCCTTTTGATGCTTCTAAGTATAGGAATGATTTGTGTTCTTTGTGTGGGAAAAATGTGTTTAATTTGTGACAATTTTATACATTTTTAATATGACAGCAATTTTTAAAATCAGTCCTGTCTGTCAGTTATATCACTTTCGATACATGGAGGAAATTTTTCCGGTACTATATCCCGGAATCAGTGATTTCCAGTTTCCAACCTGACTTTTTAGTACCTTTTCTGTATATTTCAGGGAATTGGAACTATCCATATTTTTAAAGACATTATACGATGTTTTCTTTTTCCCATTGGCATCCTTCAATCCCATTGCCAGTCCCTGAGCCACCTCATGGGCTTCATCTTTATAGCTTCTTATAATAAATGCATCAATCATTGGATTGCAGGCAGCCTTATAATAGGCCAGTGCAATTGCTGCCGCCTGATTTGCCTGTCCTCCATAAGTGGAAGAAAATCCCTGTTCCGAAAGAATGATCCTTGTATTGGAACCAAATCTGTTTTTCACATAATCTGTAAGTGTCTGGATATTACGCATAGTGATAAACGTGGTGGTGTTCGCATCACTGGTAAACATGGATGCATTTACACCTGACCAGAACTGTGAATCTGAAAGCGGCTGATTATATGCATGATATGCCAGATTCCAGTTCACATCTTTCTGCATATCAGAAATCTTCGCCGCAAAGCTTTCCAGAGTTGATCTTGCACTATAGCAGATAGTAAAGGCATTTTTCTGATTCCAGCAATTATCCAGACAGATAAATACTTTGGAACTTCCCCGGCTGCTTTTCACTGCATTGTAAAGGCAGCGAAAGGCTTCACTGTACATGGAGATAAATTTTGAAAAACTGACATTCCCTACATAATAATATCCGCTTGCACTGTTTACTTCATTTCCCAGGATCCAGTTACTTATATAACAGTTATTTTTTCCAAACTTCTCTCCCAGATATGCAAACATTGCTTCCATAGTCTGTCTTGTTGTGCCATTATCTGTGTTCCATCCATAATAAGCTGTTTCTGCATAAGGACTGTTTCCCGTAATAAGGCTCTGCGTACTGACATTCCTGTCAATACTGATCTGTGCAGTCACCTGGATTCCCTTTGCATTACATTGCTGAACAAGATATACATATCCGTACAGACCATTAAAATGATATGTTTTCCCATTATATTTATATGTTTCCACACCACTGTCTTTTCGCATCAGGTCTGAAATATATAAGTTAAAAAATACTGTTTTGGATTTTGTATCTGTCAGCTCGTTGATATCTGTAACCTGAATTCCTTTTTTTGTCCCCGGAACAAAATATGCTGCTGTATTTGTACTGAGTTTCTCCGGATTGCTGACATAGCTTTTCGGACTGATCACACTATACGCAGATTTAGATTTTTTTATCCCTATGGCAAACTTTCCCTGTGCATATTCCGGATGTCCGGAAATGTTCAGCTTAAATGTGATCTTCCCTTTTGCCTTCTCCGGCTTCTTTACTTTACCCACCGTTTTTTTCACTTTACCGGAATTAGAATCTACATACACCAGATAGTAATAACCATCCGAACTTTTCACATAATTTGAAACAGTTGCGGATACAGTGATGGTATTCGCCTTTGCTCCTTTTACATAATCCAGTGATGCAGCTTTCGCCGAAGGACTGATTTCCTTTGTCCATTTTGCATATAAAGTAAGGGAACCTTCTGAACCCTTTTCAATCAAGCTTATCTGATTTTTATACTTACTGTCTGTATACCATCCCACAAAATGATATCCGGAACGCGTCGGCTTTTTAAATTTAATCTCATCTTCTGAAGTATAAGTTTTGGGATTAGCAGTATTATTTTTTCCTTTATTAAGTTTATATGTGATTTTATATTCGGATGCTTTCTCCCAGATTGCATACAGGGTTATTGCTGTTGTATCTCCTGCTGCAATAGCCTTATCTGTAGATATATCCGGACTTGTTCCATCATTTTCTGTGTCTGATATCTGCATTTCTGCCTTACCAGTCTTTTCTTCCCATGATGCGCTGTCCGTCTGTGCCACATCATTTTCTTCCTGCATCACATCTTTTTCTGGTTTAATTTCTTCTCCGGCTTCTGTCCTCTCACTGGTTTTCTGAGCCTGCATTGCCATATCTGCTGTTTCAAGAAGTTTCTTAATAGAATCTCCCGGTTTATAAGTTTCACCGGTTCCATCTTCTTTCGTATTCCACTCTTTAAAAATGTAACCTGTCTTTCCCTTCAGTGCTTCCGGTACTTTAGCATTATCCGCATCTGCATAGGGTATCACATATGTTTTTTCCAGTTTACCATCACTGTAAAGCAGAATGTTATAACCTTCTGAGCTCTGTCCGGCATTCACTGAACCTTCTGTCTCCGACTGTTCCGGTTCCTGATCTTTTAACTCTCCTGTTCCAAACTCATCTCCACTGTTATTCTTATCAGATATTTTATTTCCTGACTCACTTCCTGTCTCATATCCGACACCATCTTCAAAAACATCTGCTGCTGATTCAACACTTCCTGCCGAAAACTCCAAAGCCCACAATGTCTGCGGTATACAAGACGGAACTATCATAGATACCGCCAGTCCCATTGCTATAAACTTTTTCCATCTTTTCATATTCGTCTTCCTTTCTCTTTTTACATTTTACGGAATTGTTGTAACTATTCAGCATTCCATTTTCTTCATTTTCCTCCTGTCTTAAAGTATAACATTTGAAAAATCCACAGACAACAAAAGACTGTCAAAATCAGGACACTAATATGTGATTTTCCTGATTTTAACAGTCTTTTATAAAATTTCCAAACTGCGAAGCAGTTATTCGGTGTAGAGCCGCGTAGCGAAGCGGATGATTTTATCCGCTTGACTTTTGAAAATATGGAACCGTCACGATTATTTTACAGTTCCTATCTTATTTAACGGCCAGTAACGAACTGCTACTTCTGCCTCTATTGCATCTTCCTCTACAAACGGATTTTGCCAGTATCTGGAATCCATACTGTGATTTCTGTTATCTCCTAACATGAAATAACATCCCTCCGGAACTGTATACGGTCCAAAGCTTCCTTCCGGTGTTTCCGGACAAAAGCTGTCATCCAGCGGTTCTTCGGAATCATTGATATACACTTTTCCATCTACAATGTTTACTGTTTCTCCCGGAAGACCAATTACTCGTTTTACAAAAAGCTGAGATGGATCATCCGGATATTTAAATATTACAATATCAAATCTCTCCGGATCATCTTTGATATATGCCAGACGATTTCCAAATACTCTGTCACCAGTCATAATTGTTTCTTCCATAGAACCTGACGGCACTCGTGCATTAATATATACAAAGTGTCCCAACAGAAACGCTATAACAAAGACTGCAATGATAATCTTCGCATAGTCCCACAACTCCTTCCACACAGACCTGCTTTTGTCTGACTGTTCTGTCTGGTTTTTTTCCTCATTTTCCATTTTTCGTTATACCTCCAGAAATTTATATCACAGCATCATTTGATGATATCAGGGGCAAAATACTTTTAAACCTAACCTCATTTACTGTTATCAGAATAATAACTATTTCGCAAATAACGCATTAAACATAGTTTATCACATCTGATAGTTATTCACCACTTAATTTTTTATAAAATTTTGTCACTATTTGATTCTTGATTACTGTTCACTCCGTTCTCAGCAACACGCTTCGCAATGCAGGAAATATGAACCTCCTTGTGCAATGCCCAAGGAGTATCGTTTGCTTCGCAAACTTAATTTATGCTAATCGCATAAATTCGCGCGGTATGTCTTGGGTTTTCTGTGACCTTCGCTCACAAAAAACACCTCGCGGGATATTACCGGTGAACAGTAACGATTCTTGGACAATCTGGTCGGCATATTATGTTTCACGTGAAACAAACATATTGTATTCCTGTAGTAATTCCACAGTTTAACCGAATCAAGTAAGTCCCCTGCGGAGGTTGCGAAAAGCAATAAGCAGTGGGTGGGGACTTGCTTGTATCAGGAGGAGCGCAAGCTCCTTCTGATAAACTGCGAAGCAGTTATTCGGTGTAGAGCTGCGTAGCAAAATGGATGATTTTATCCGTTTGACCAAAAGTTTTTATAATATCAGGAAATGGGTACTATGTTTCACGTGAAACATAGTACCCATTTCTCACTGACAAATTATATTTCCTGCTGGTAATATTCCAGAAAATCTCTGATTTTGCCGGCTGCTTCTTTTAATACTTCTATTCTTGGTAAATAAACCACTCTGAAGTGATCTGGCTGATGCCAGTTAAATCCACCGCCATGTACAAGCAGAATCTTCTTCTCTTTTAATAAATCTAATGCAAATTTCTCATCATTTACGATATTAAATTTCTTTGTATCAATCTTAGGGAACATATAAAATGCAGCTTTCGGTTTCACAGCGGTAATTCCCGGAATATCTGTCAGCGCATTATAAATAAATTCTCTCTGCTCATAAATACGTCCACCAGGAACAATATAACTCTCCACACTCTGATGTCCGCCCAATGCAGTCTGAACAATTGACTGCGCCGGTACATTAGAACAAAGTCTCATATTAGAAAGCATCTTGATTCCTTCTATATAATCTTTTGCAACTGCCTTATTGCCACTGAGAATCATCCATCCGATTCTAAAGCCTGCGATCATATGTGATTTGGATAAACCGCTGAATGTTACACAGAATAAATCCGGAGCCATTGAAGCAATGGAAATATGTTCTGCTCCGTCCATTACAAGACGGTCATAGATTTCATCAGAGAAAATAATCAGATGATGTTCTCTGGCAATATCTACTATCTGTTGTAATACCTCTCTCGGATACAGCGCACCAGTCGGGTTATTCGGATTTATAATAACGATTGCTTTTGTTCTGCTGGTAATTTTCTTTCTGATATCATCCATATCCGGATACCATTCTGCCTGCTCATCACAAATATAATGTACTGCTTTTCCACCAGCTAAAGTTGCACATGCAGTCCACAACGGATAATCCGGAGATGGAATCAAAATCTCATCTCCATTATCCAACAGAGCTGACATACAGAGATTAATCAGTTCACTGACACCATTTCCTGTATAAATATCCTCAATTGATACATTAGGGAGTTTTTTCAGCTGCGCATACTGCATGATTGCTTTTCTGGCAGAAAACAAACCTTTTGCAGGGGAATATCCCTCACACTCTGTCAGCTGCTGTCTCATATCATAAATCACTTCGTCCGGTGTTCTGAATCCAAATGGTGCCGGATTTCCGATATTCAGTTTCAAAACCTGAGTTCCTGCGTTTTCCATACGTGCAGCTTCTTCTACAACCGGTCCTCTTACATCATATAATACGTTATTTAATTTAGATGATTTTTTAAATTCACGAACCTGTATTTCCTCAACTGTCTCCCTGTCATTTTCTTTCATATTATTATAATTGTAATCAAATTTCATATTTTCCATTTGAATTCCTGCCTCATTTGTCTCTTTCTTTAAAGTGTCTACAGATACATCTGTTCCCTTCAGCCATTCAGTTTCTACCCCTAATGTTGTCGCCAGAAAATTAAGAATTTCTGATCTGGGAGTTGTTTTTCCACTCAGATACTGGCTCACATGACTCTTTCCAAGTTTCACGCCCTGCTCTGCCGCCTTTTTTACAAGGTCGATCTGCTTCATATTCTTCTGTTCCATTGCTTTTTTTAATCGTTCAGCAAATATATTATTCATAAATACTATCTCCGTTCTCTGTAAAAACAAATTACATTGTTATAATCAATGGTTATTGTTATATTTCTTAATTCTTTCGCATATATGTTATAGAAAGAACAGATATATTATATTGTTTATACGGGAATCAAAATGCATACAGGCATCCAAACATTAATTAAGTTCAAATGTATTTCTTTCAGTATCATACGTGAATATATGTTCTGTTCATTTTTAAATCCCGCATTTTATCAGCTTTTTCATTGCTATTATACTATAATTGAACTAATAATTCAACGGTAAATTTTATTATTTTCAATTTCATCAGCAAGGTTCAACTTTTGGTTCATTTTACAGTTCGTTGTTTGTTGAACTTCATTGAACATGTTAATTGTTTTGTTATACTGGTTCAATTAGTTTAATTTATGTTTTGAACTATGTATTGAACTATAATTTAACTTCTCTTATTTTAGTTCAATTTATATTCAATTTTAATCTTGATATTTTTAAAATCCCTTTTATTTATGCGGTTTTCACGTTATTCCGCAGATTCTATTTGTTCAATTTTAAGTTCAAAAAGCACATGTTTTCGTCGGAAATCAGACTCACACTGGACAATTCTGTCTGAGAAACTTTTTTCTATGCAATCAAATTTACAGGCTTTTCCACGCCTTTTCTTTCCTTATTATCCCGTCAGATAATTTATTATGTGATATGCAACATATCATAGTATCGTTCTCTGACACAAGAAAAATCCTGCAAGCAAGATTCTCCGTCTGCGACAGGTAGCTTCAGCAACATAATTCCTCTACACCGCAGTACGCTCCTGCCTGGAAGGCTTTACTTTCTCTGCACCTTTATGTATGTTATAGGAACATTACAAAGTAATCTCCTATAACATAAAATAAGTCCACTGCTTACTCTTTTTATAAATAATGCAGTGGACTTATCCATTAATTTTATTCTTTTGTTATTCTGTAGTTTCGTTGCTTATCTGTACGATTTATATCGCATTGATTTTATTGTACGTTTTATCTCTCTGGATTTACAATTTTACCAGCAATTGCACACGCTGCTGCTGTTTTTGGTGATGCAAGGTAAATCTCTACCTTAGATGTTCCCATTCGACCAAGGAAATTTCTGTTATTTGTAGCTACTACACGTTCACCATCTGTAAGGATACCTCCTGCACGTCCACAGCACAATCCACATCCGGGATGTGTGATCATTGCACCTGCTTCTGCCAGAGTATCCATAATTCCCTCTGCAATTGCCTGACGGTATATTTTACGGCTTGCAGGAGTTATAATCAATTTAACGTAATCTGCTACCTTTTTGCCCTTTAACACCTCCGCTGCAGCTCTGAGATCCTCCAGACGGCCATTTGTGCAGGAACCGATAAATACCTGATCTATTTCTGTTCCTTCAAGTTCACTTACATTTTTAATCTTATCTACCTGAGACGGACATGCCATAACCGGTACAAAATCCTCTGCGCGATAAGTGATTGTTTTCATATAGGTTGCATCTTCATCTCCTGTAAGGCTCTTCTGGAACTCATTCAACTCTATATCACAATATTCTGCAGTTTTTTCATCCGGTGTAAACAGCGCACATTTTGCACCTGCCTCAATCGCCATATTTGCCATAGTCATACGGCTTGCTACTGTCATATTCTTTACTGTACTGCCAGTAAATTCAAGTGCTCTGTATGTAGCTCCATCAGCTCCCAGATCACCGATCAGACGCAGGATGATATCTTTGGACATAACATTTTCCGGAAGTTCTCCCTCGATCACAACCTTAATTGTCTCAGGAACTTTGATCCACATAGTTCCTGTTCCCAGAATACTTGCCATCTCTGTATATCCGATACCTGAGGAGAAAGCACCTACACATCCGTAGGTAGTGGTATGGCTGTCTGTACCAAATACAATATTTCCCGGTTTTACATAACCTGCCTCTGTCATTAACTGATGGCAGATTCCATCACTTCTGTGAACATTTTTCATGCCATATTTCCTGGCAAAAGCATCTCCCGCATGGAAATGTCTGGTATCATCTAACTGACTGGCAGGAACCAGATGGTCATATATGAGTACTGCTTTATCTGGATCCCAGAGCTTCGTAAAGCCCATTTCTTCAAACTTTTCTGCTACAAATGGAATAAATATATCATGAATCATAACCCTGTCTACATTGACCGTTACAATGTCTCCAGGCTTTACTGTTTTTCCAACATTGTTTCTTATAATTTTCTCAATAACTGTCTCGCCCATTTTCCTCTCCTTTCCAAATCAATCCAGCCCATTCAGTTTGCGCATGGCTTTTACAAGTCCGCCAGCCTGAATAATGCTCATCAGATTTTCCGGAAGAGAAGCAATCGGGTACTGTTTTCCATTGTAATCTACATGTTCATTCATTACCACAGTGACTTCATCACCTTCTTTGATATCATCATGAAGATCTGGCTGCTCGATCAGTAACAGACCATTATTAATAGAATTTCTGAAGAAAATTCTCGCAAAAGATTTGGCAATTACACACTGAATTCCCAGTGCTTTGATAATTTCCGGTGCCTGTTCTCTGGAAGAACCACATCCAAAGTTCTTTCCTGCAACAATAATGTCGCCTTTCTGAATCTGTCCTGCCAGTTCCGGACGCAGAGGACTGAATCCGTACTGTTTCATATCGTCGATTGTTTTCAGTGCGAGATATTCTGTTGGAATAATAATATCTGTATCAATGTCATCATCCAGAACCCACACTTTTCCTGTGAATTTTTCCATAATCTTACCTCTTATCTTATATCTTCACTTGTAACTGTTCAGTACTTTCACAGTCACAAGTTAAAATTCATTCAAACGAATTGTGAATATCCGCTTTGCTACGCGACTCTATACCATACCGAATAACTACTCCGCAGTTTATCAGGATGAGCTTGCTCTCCTCCTGATACAAACAAATCTCCACCTGCTGTCTGTTGCTTTTCGCAACCTTCGCAGGAAATTTACTTGATTCGGTTAAATGTTTCACGTGAAACATTTATGATCAGCATCACACTTCACTTGCCAGCGCAATCTTTCCTGCAATGGCAGATGCTGTAACAGTAGCGGCTGATCCCAGATATACTTTGGAGCTTGGGTGTCCTGCACGACCTTTGAAATTACGTGTTCCTGTACTGATCAGAACTTCATTCTCACCGATCACACCCTGACAGCTTCCCCAGCATACACTGCAGTTCGGATTCATAACAATGGCTCCAGCCTCCATAAACGTGTCAATAAGCCCCTCTTTTAATGCCTGACGGTAAATAGTCTGGCTTGCAGGCACAACGAGGAATCTGACGTCCTCAGCAACCTTCTTGCCCTTGATGATTTCTGCACCGACACGCAGATCTTCAATACGTCCGTTGTTACAGGATCCCAGAAATGCTTCATTGATTTCAATTCCGCAGGCTTCTTCTGCAGGCACAACATTGTCTACAAAATCAGGTTTCGCAACTACAGGACGGACTTTTGATAAATCAAATGTATATTCTCTCGCGTAAACTGCATCCGGATCACTGTGATATACAGCCTTTGGCTCACGTCCATGTTCTTTCAGATATTCAATAGCTTTCTCATCTGCTTCAAAGATACCTGTCTTTGCACCGGCTTCTACTGCCATGTTGCAAAGCGCCATACGATCACTGATACTGAGTGTTTTCGCACCCTCGCCTGTAAATTCCATTGCCTGATAGTTACATCCATTTGCTCCGATTTCCCCAATGATTGTAAGAATCAGATCTCTTGCGTAAACTCCTTCCGGAAGTTTACCTGTCAGATTAAATTTTACACTCTCAGGAACCAGTACCCATGAAGTACCTGTTACCATACCATAAAGGAAATCTGTACATCCTACGCCTGTTCCAAATGCGCCTAACGCACCGTATGAACAGGTATGGCTGTCTGCACCAAAGATCAGTTCACCCGGACGGACATAATTCTCGATCATAACCTGATGGCAGACACCTTTTCCTTCCCAGAAATCAATGTTATGTTCTTTTGCAAAATCTCGCATCTTCTTCTGAGATGCTGCTGTTTTCGGGCTGTCAGATGGTACATTATGATCCACGATAAACACCAGCTTGCTTGTATCTGCAATGTGCGGATTTTTTAATTTATTGTTATACATATCAACCGTAAGATGTGTGGTTCCATCGTTACTCATGAGACGATCGAGTTTAACTGTATGGATATCTCCCGGTTTTACGCTGTCAACACCTGCTGCCGCAGCAATAATCTTTTCTGCAATTGTCATTCCCATTTTACTTCTCCTCCTTGTTCAGAGATGCGATCAGACCACCCTGATTCAAAATATTCTGCATATATTCCGGAAGCTTTGTACAGGAATATGTTTTTCCGTTAGCTTCAACTGTTCCCTCTGACATATGAAGAACCATCTTATCTCCGGTATTTACTTCGTCCGGAAGATCTTTGCAGACAATTACCGGCAAACCAATATTAATAGAGTTTCTGTAAAAGATTCGTGCAAAAGATTTTGCTACAACTGCCTGTACTCCCAACGCTTTCAGAACACCAGGCGCCTGCTCTCTGGAAGAACCACATCCAAAGTTTTCTCCACCTACCACGAAATCTCCCGGTTTTACTTTCTTTGAAAAATCCGGATCCAGAGATTCAAATGCATGACCTTTCATCTCATCCAGATTAGGAAGTAACAGATACTGTGATGCTATGATCTGGTCTGTATCCAGGTCATTATGAAATTTAAAAATTGTTCCTGTTTCCATAAAAACTGTTTCCTTTCTGTATCATTTTATCTTTTTACAATTTATCACTTGTCTCTCTTTAACGATTTAGTCAGATAAATTCTTTTCCTATTTTAGCACAAAAGACAGGAGATTGAAAACGCCTGTTTTCAATATTCCTGTCTTTTTTTACAACCGTTATTACATTAACTCTTTTAAAACAGAATGTCCAATTGTTCCCTCAGGCATTGGCACTCCAAAATTCTCCGCCACAGAAGCACCGATCACAGCAAAAGTATCTTCATCTTTTATCGCACCGCCATTTTTCATTCTCTTTGAGTACGCAATGAATGGTACATATTCTCTTGTATGGTCAGTTCCTGTATAAGTCGGATCATTTCCATGATCTGCAGTGAGAATAAGCAGATCATTCTCTCTCATTTCTTCTAACAACACACCCAGATTTTTGTCAAATTTCTCAATCTCTTTTCCGTAACCTTCCACATTTCTTCTGTGTCCCCATAATGCATCAAAATCTACAAGATTAACAAAACATAACCCTCTGAAATCTCTCTTGCAGATTTCAATTGTCTGCTCCATTCCATGTACAGAGCTGTCTGAATGATGAGTTTCTGTAATGCCTTCTCCGCAAAAAATATCATGAATCTTTCCAACACCGATCACATCAAATCCATGATCTTTCAACACGTTTAACGTGGTAAGTCCGGTGGGTTTCAATGCATAATCATGACGGTTACTGGTACGTTTAAATTCACCTTTTTTCTTACCAACATAAGGTCTTGCAATAACTCTGCCAACTCTCCATTCATCCTTCATGGTAATTTCTCTTGCAATTTCACAGCAGCGGTACAGATTCTGAAGATCAAAAGTTTCCTCATTTCCGCAAATCTGAAGAACAGAATCTGCTGAAGTATAAACAATCATTGCACCCGTATGAATCTCCTCTTCACCCAGTTCCTCAATAATCTCCGTTCCGCTTGCGCTCTTGTTTCCTATCACTCTTTTTCCGCATCTTTTCTCCAGTTCTGCGATCAATTCCGGCGGGAACCCTGTTTCTGTAAAGGTTTTAAATGGTTTTTCTGTTTTGATTCCCATCATCTCCCAATGTCCGGTCATGGTATCTTTTCCATTGCTTGCTTCACTCAGACGCATATATCGCCCTTTGGGATTCTCAACACCTGCCATTTTTCCTGCCGGATGAAGATTCAACATTCCCAGTTTTCTGAGATTTGGAATCTCCAGAGAACCCATTTTTTCAAGAATATGTCCAAAAGTATCTACCCCGATGTCCCCAAATTTTGTTGAATCCGGCATTGCCCCGATTCCCAGAGAATCAAGTACAATTACAAAAATTCTGTCGTAATTTTTCATTTTGTTTACTCCTTCTCTTACATTTTATTAATCGCTGACCTTTTCCTGTTCCCTTTCATTCGTCATTCACTTTTTTTACTTTTCGCAATTAAAAATCACTTGCAATGATGGGCGTTACCTTATATCTCTCGGGAATTTATCAGATTTCGTGGTCCAAATCCCAGCGGCAGCAAATCCTTCAGTGTGTAGATATCATAATGCTCTTTATCTATTGCCAGAATAATCCGAAATGTCTCCGGATCACAGAACTCCATCATTACCTGACGGCAGACACCACAGGGAGCTGTATACTCTGTCAAAATCCCATCTTTTCCACCCACAATACAAATTGTGTCAAACTCCCTGACGCCTTCGCTCACTGCTTTGAAAATTGCAGTTCGTTCTGCACAGTTCGTAGGTGTATATGCTGCATTTTCAATGTTACACCCTGTATAAATCTGTCCGTTTTTTGTAAGTAATGATGCACCAACCTTAAAATTTGAATAGGGTGTATAAGAAAATTTGAGCTGTTCCATTGCAGTCTCAATCAGTTTGCTGATCATTGATTTTTCCAGATTCTGCATTCTCTGTCACCTCCGTCCTTACAGAACTTGTCCCTGATCTTCTTTAATCATTCTGCGGATTGCCTCTACAGCTACCCGGATTGCCATATCTGTGTCATGTACAACCGGATTCTCAAGACCCAGCTTCTCTCTCTCCTGATTTGCCAATACCAACAGACAGGAACCCATCCTCGCCCTGAGTTTACCGGCTACGATGAAAAGTGCCGCGGATTCCATTTCAGAAGCAAGACATCCCATTCGTTTCCAGGCTTCCCATTTATTGATCAACTCATAACCTGCCGGCATTGCTTCCGGCTCATGCTGTCCATAGAAAGAATCTTTAGACTGTACCACACCTGTATGATATATAAATCCTTTCTCCTTCGCAGCTTCAACAAGAGCATTGGTCACATCCAGATTTGCCACTGCCGGATATTCAATTGGCGCATATTCTCTGCTTGTTCCTTCCATACGTACTGCTGCTGTCGCAATTACAATGTCTCCACTTTTTATTTCCGTCTGCATTCCACCACAGGTTCCGATTCTGACAAAAGTATCCGCTCCGCAGCGATACAGCTCTTCCATTGCAATGGACGCTGATGGTCCACCAATACCGGTTGACGTTACACTGACCTTCACCCCGTCCAGTGTTCCTGTATAAGTGATGTATTCCCTGTTGTCTGCAATCAGCACAGGATTATCAAAATACTGTGCAATCTTTACACATCTTTTCGGATCTCCCGGAAGGATCACATAACGGCCCACTTCATCTTTTGCCACTTGAATATGATACTGTCTGTTTACATCTTCTGAGTAATTTTTCATAATCATCCCATCCTTTTCGTTTTCACGTGAAACATCGGTTGCCACTGTTTAACAATCCTCTTATTAATGCATTTAAGACAGTTCAACAGGATTTCATGTTCTGATGAGCTGGATCAATATGCATTATTTACAAGAATTACTATAGTATCTTCCTTTTATTATGATTATAAATCATATACCTGTATGAGAAAAGTTCTTTTTTCGACCTGAATCCAATATCCGTCCATCTGCAAATATCTTCCTTGCTTTCGCACTCCGCTGAACTGTCTTAAATGCATTATTTACGAGGATTGCTATAAGTCAAAAATCAAATACGCTGCATCGAATATTGCTTCCATCACATCTGGAATCTGTGGTTTATAATTGTTTTCTCTTATTATTAAACATACTCCTCTTATACTCTCTTAAATGTTCTTCTGCATTATTACAGATCTTGTCAAAGACCTTGATACACATATGCCTTTCCTCTTTTGTCAATCCGCTTAAAACATCTTGTGCAAACTGTTTTTGTGCATTGAGCCCTGCTTCCACAATTAGCGCTGCCCTGTCCAGCAAGACAATCTCAATATGCTTTTTATTATCTTCACTTTGTGTTCTTTTAACAAATCCTCTGTTTTCCAGTTTTTTCAATGAAGTTGAAACATGTGATTTTGTTGATTTTCTAATCTTTACTATTTCCGCAGCGGTATTAAGCTGTGGATTATTATGCAGGAACATAAGTATATCATATTCCATCTGTGTTAACTCGTACCGGTCACATACCTCGCCGGAAAGCAATTCATAATAGCTTGTAATTGTTTTATGCTTGTCCCAGAAATACATCTTAACCTCCATAATCGTTCTTTTTAGAACGATTATGGAGTAATACTTCTTCTTTGTCAATTATTTTTCACAAAAATCGAATTGTGTTAGCTGGAAATTGATTATTTTTTATGGAATTTCATGATACGAACATGAGTGAAATCAATAAAGCCGGTACTGGATACAAAATCCCGCACCAGCTTTATTGATTTTAATTAGCTTATTTTTCTAATAGTAAAATGGCTGATTTACCTATCTGTACTCAACGATTTCTTCTCTCTTTTCTTTGAAATATGAAAGAAAAATTATCCTTTCATATAACAAAACGCTCAGGGCATATTTTACAGTGGTCAAAAGCAATCTTTTTGAAATTTTTGCATTTTTCTATGATATTCAGTAAAAGAAAAACGCCGATGTGATTTCAACTTTTTCAAAAGTCAAAATACATCGGCTGAATCTCTGATAATCATATTTTTATAAATTCTCTCCGGATAATATGGCAAAAACGGTTTCAAATTTTCAAACTTGATATTCTTCTTTTTCATATAACCAATCAATCTATTTGTCAATTCTTCTCCATCCACTTCAGAAATATCTACAACTTCTTTTATCAAATCCAGGAATTGAAGCGTTGCTACATTTTCCGTATCGATTTCACAATAAGGTTTTCGAATAATAACTCGTAAATTAGCCAGCTTGGTTTCTCGATACTCTGTTGTGGCTTTATTTGTATATACTTCATATAAAGCCGGAACTTGTGTTGTCAGCCCAAGTTGGTTTGCAAAAAGAATTCCTCCTACATAGCCACAGCAATTGACACCATCTTGTAAATATTTTTTCTTTTCCTCCACTGTAAAACAGCCTCTGAGCGTATCGTTATATAGAGGGGTACACATACAGAGCAATCCTCAGATTTAAGTTGTTGCAGACATGAATGATTTCAGGAAACTGATCAGTGAATATGGAAAAATCGGATAGAATCTCAATCAGATCGTTTCTATAGGCTTGATGTCTGGGACAGCCTTCGGGTTGTCTTTACATAGTTTCCACTTTCAAAAAACAAAAAAATTTGTGTTTTTGAAAACGACATCTTGCATATACTATTAGCAGACAGTATACTAAGTACAACAAAGCGGTTTCGAAAAATGAAAAAACTTCAATTTTTGAAAGTAGGTGACTATATGAAAACAATCATGAGAGCAAAATATCTCGATAGAATCATTGAACTGAATGGCACTCCTGACATCAAGATCATCACGGGTATTCGTCGATCTGGTAAGTCCAAACTGATGCAGGCATATATTGCGTATCTGAAAAGCAACTTTGAAAGCATCAATATTATCTTCATTGACTTCATGGATTTAGCGTATGAAGAAATCAAGGAATACCATGCCTTACACGCCTACGTGGAAGAACATTATCAGGAAGGCAAAACGAACTACCTGTTTGTAGACGAGGTTCAGATGTGTCCCAAGTTTGAGCTGACAATCAACAGCCTGTACTCTAAGGGAAAATACGATATCTATGTAACAGGCTCTAATGCTTTCCTATTGAGTGCGGATCTGGCAACTCTGTTTACCGGACGCTATATCGAAATTCATGTGTTTCCTTTCAGCTTCCAGGAATATTGCCGATATTATGATGATGTTAGTGACAAAGATAAGCTCTTTGATGAGTACGCTATCAAGGGCGGTTTAGCAGGTTCTTATGCTTATAGAACCGAAAAAGACAGAACAAACTATATCAAAGAGGTCTACGAAACTATTGTTACAAGGGATTTGGTACAAAAATATAATCTCCCTGACACTTTGGTTTTGCAACGTCTGAGCGAGTTCCTTATGGATAATATCAGCAACCTGACTTCTCCTAATAAGGTTAGTCAGCTACTGACAGCAAATGAAACTCCAACCAATCATGTAACCGTCGGCAAGTACATTAAGTATTTGTGCAATGCTT
>OBIM01000475.1_pt1 | contig 18318 bp, 20 predicted proteins | sample 1496191 | NCBI WGS metagenome assembly OBIM01 (sample SAMN00265067, study PRJEB22529) | human gut metagenome
ATCCCACAAATTGTGACGCACATCTTGCAGAAAGCCTTTTTCAGACACGCTCTAGGAGTTCTCATAGTTCAGTTAGATAGAGTATGTGTCTCTATAAAGAGAGCAGGGGTATTTCTCTGAATAAAAAACAACCCAGAAAAATCTGTGATTGACAGCTTGTAAAATAGCTGATAATCTAATATATGGCCGAAGGGAAAAATCCCAGAAACCCAGTAAAATCAAGGGTTTGCGGCATGTGTCGTCATAGCTCAGCTGGATAGAGCACTCGCCTCCTAAGCGAGGGGTCGGAGGTTCAAATCCTCTTGGCGACGGGCTTCAAAGCGTTCGAAAATGTTAGCTGGATTAGCTGACAGCGAACGCTTTTGTTATTTTCTAATCACGTTCGTGACACAAAATTCCATTCAAAATGATCAATTTCCAGCTAACGCAATCCGATTTTTGTTAGCTGACAGCTAATCAAAATTACCGGTTTGCAAACATGGGTTTTAGAAAGTCCAGCTAACATTTGGGTTCCACTCTGTTGTCACCCCTTATTTGGGGATGTAAATCAGAGAAAAGATGGGAAAAGAAACAATCTCTCCCAAACCTGCAAACATAAATTAGCTGAAACAGTATTCAATTCTATTAGCTACAGCTAATGGTCAAACAGCAATGTCTGTTTGGAACTTTACTATCTATAAAAGTTCCAGGCAGGCATTTTTTATTTCCTGAATCCTGGAGGAAAGGAGTCAAGATGACTGAACCAAACAGACAATCAGAAGAAAACGAAGAAAGAATCATAGAAATTGAGATTGAGCGTCTTCGACCGTTCAAAGAGCATCCGTTTCAGGTGAAAGATGATAAGGAAATGTTTCTTCTGCAGGAAAGCATTGAGAAGTATGGAATATTAAATCCGCTGATCGTCAGACCGGTACCGGATGGATACTATGAGATCATATCCGGTCACAGAAGAAAACATGCTGCGGAGAAACTGGGATACCGTAAAGTACCGGTAATCATCCGGGTATTAAGTGAAGATGATTCCATTTTAAGTATGGTAGATTCCAATCTTCACAGAGAACGGATCAGTTACAGTGAAAAAGCTTTTGCTTACAAACTGAAGAATGATGTTATTGAAAAGAAAAAGTGGTCGAAAAAAGAGCCAAGTTGACCACAAATCACCAAGAAAACAATCGATAGAGATTATCAGCGAGGATTGTGGTGATAGCCCAAAACAAGTGCAGCGTTATATCTCACTGACAAAACTGATACCGGAAATGTTGCAGAAACTGGATGATGAGATCATTTCTTTTTGTCCGGCTGTAGAGATAGCTGCATTAAGTGAAAAAGAACAAAGAGAACTGCTTGTAGCAATGGATTATGCACAGGCGATTCCGTCACTCTCACAGGCACAGAGGATCCGGCAACTGAGTAAAGAAAAACAGTTGTCACTGGAAAAGATGGAAGAAATCATGTGTGAAGTGAAAAAGGGTGAGATTACAAGAGTGGCATTCACAAACGAGCAGTTGCACAAGTATTTTCCAAATTCTTATACACCGGCAATGATGAAGCGGGAAATACTGGCATTGTTGAAATTATGGAAAAAAGAATCATGGGAAAGTTAAAGGAGGAAGAAATCATGTGTAAAGTTATATCCGTAGTAAACCAGAAAGGCGGAGTCGGTTATGCATAGTAGGTAATTATGGAAAGTTGGAGAACAGAAACCTGATATATTCAGCATTTCTTTCTCCAATTACTTTGCATAATTAGGTGTTGCTATTTACCGAAGTTTTTGAACCAATTAAGAAGATCATTATCTTCCTGCCATGATGGCATTTCTCCGTCTGAAGGACTTTGATAAGCATTTTCAAGAGCCTCACGTTTCATTTTTTCGTCTGCTCTGGCGTAAACTTCCGTGGTTGATACATCCGAATGTCCAAGCAGATCTCGGATATAGATAAGGTTTATCCCTGACTGGAGCAGGTGCATTGCCTTTGAATGGCGCAAACAGTGTGGAGTCAGTTTGGGATCAACATCTTCATGTCCGGAAAGATATGCCTGTTCAGCATATTTTTGAAGGATGTAGGTAATCCCGGCACGAGTCATTTTCTTACCTGACCTGTTGGTAAATAAAGGATGGTTTCGGTAGAGTGCAGTATCCAGATGATTCTCAGCTATATATTGTCTGATAAGCTGTCCTGTAGGCACCATTATAGGTACGATCCTGCTTTTATCACCTTTTCCGGTTAGTTTCACGGTTACAGTATCCGCAAGTGTGATATCACAAACCCTTAAATCAACCAGTTCCTGTACACGGCATCCTGTATCATACATAAGCGTCAGCAAAACACTATCACGACGACCGGAGAGAGACATAACGTCTGGTTGTTCCAGAAGTGCCCTTGTCCCTTCAAGAGACAGATATTTTATCAAAGGCTGTTCCACTTTTTTCATGGGTATGCTGAGGATCTGCTGGCACTGTTCTATTTTTTCAGGGCATTCAATGATGAGAAAACGAAAAAAAGAGTGTATTGCCGCCAGACGCTGATTTCGGGTAGCCGGTTTACAGTTACGTGTTTCTTCAAGCCAGTTCAAAAAGCGGTTTATCAGTTCACGGTCTAAAAGCTGAAGCTTTACTTTATCAGGTTGTATACTTTCCTGTTCTTTACAATAAATAAGCAAAAGAGAAAACGTGTCCCTGTAAGACAATTGTGTGTTTGCTTTTATACCCCTCTGTGAAGGGAGGTATGTGGTCAAAAATCTTGTAAGGTAAAAACCAAAATCATATTTCTTCATTTTGCACCTCCGGAATCACAAAAGCACATTTTTCCTCTATTGTGCTTAATAATTCAGGATAAACTTCAGCAGTGAGCCGAAGATATCTGGAAGTGGCACTGACAGATTTATGGCCCATATATGTGGAAAGCATAGGAAGCATCGCAGTGAGATCGTTTCCCCCGGTTACCCATTTTTGCAACACGTGTACTGCGAAGGTATGACGCAGAAAATCCAAACGTTTGGATTTTCTGAGACATGCTTTTGCAACCAGAAATCTGACCCAATGGACTGATAAAGGGCTGGATGTAAACTGCCTTCTTCCATATCTCAGTACATATATGGGACATTCGAAGTTGAGCAGTACTTTTTATTATATCCATCTTTTGCCAGACAGAATACGGGATTCATCCGGTATAAACTGGGAACAGTTTTCTGCCATCTATAAGAAAGAAGGTGGCAAGGTTGAAGATTAAAGATCCCCAGCTTTATCGGCTGATAAAAAACTTTTTAACTGTATATCTGACGGATATACAGCAGAAAAGTATACATACAGTCCAGGCATATAGGAATGCGATCAATCTCTATATGGAGTTCCTTGAGAAAAAGAGATCTATACATCTGAAAGATGTTTGCATTTCTGATTTTAACCAGGAAAATATCTCTGACTTCCTGAAATGGCTGAATGAGGAACATGGGAATAAAAGCTCCACGATAAATCAGAGACTTTCACATATCAAAGGTTTTTGCAGATATACACAGAAAAAAGATGTTCTTTCTTTCAAAGTTTATAGTGAAATATGTGAAATTTCGGAATATAAGAATGATCAGATAAGAGATTTTATATGGCTGACAATTGAAGAAGTAAAACTTATTCTTGCTCAGCCAGACATAAATAAAAAGACAGGGATAAGAGATAGATTTTTTATGTGCCTGATGTATGAAAGCGGATACGGCGATGGAGTACAGCTGTTTTTCTTCTATTGGCTTGCCATCAAGTGCCAGTTCGTGAAATTTATGCTCTTTACGGTCCCATACCATGCGCATGCCATGAGAAAACTGGTAAAATTCCGTATGTTCTCCGGTAAGCGCTTCCTCACGCAGAATAAACCGAAGCATCCGTTCCAGCTGGGCACCTGTTACCTTCAGCATGTACACAGGTTCGTCGTAGGGAAAGCATTCCACCAGATTGTGATAATGTACCACAGGTCCTAAGGTGTAGCCTCGTATTTCCCCGGAGCCAAACAGCATCAGATCCACTCCGAGACTGTCCTTCAGAATATCTGCGATCAGATTTCCAAGAGCGGTTTCCTGATTTCGGAAAGGGTGCGTGAGACATTTGGTAAAACGAGTTACAATACGATCATCTTTTTTGTCTGTCTCCTGTTTGTACTGGGTGATAAACTGTTCCATTTCTTTATCTTTCTGACAGGTCTCGTTGTTGATTGGGATAAGCTGTCAGGTAAAAGTATCAATGGCATTACGGTCTGTATCCACCATAATATCGAAACGTCCGATCTGATCAGTACCTGTGCCTGCCTGTACAATGTAGATATCATTTACAAGCACAGGCTCTTCCAGAAATGCATGTGAATGTCCGCCGATAATAACGTCTACACCCCAAGCCGGATCCAGCAGGGCGGCCAGTTTTTTATCCTCCTCGAAGCCGATGTGAGTGAGGAGTACTGTGAAATCAATATCAATGGCATTATAGGCATTGCATATATTGCCCACTTCCTGTGCTGCTTCTCCGATATCTACGAAGGAGCCGATCAGCTCCTCTGCTTTGGTCTGCGCCAACACATCCTCTGTGATTATACTGATGAAAAGAATTTTCATGCCGTCTATCTCGGCAATATAAAGGGGCTGAAACAAACGTTTATGATTGAAACAATCTCAAACCCCCAGCAGAGCTGGGGAGACTCGTGGACGCAAGGGGCGATAAATGTAGTATCAAATTAAAAACCTCCGTTGTACAATGAATGTGGGTCTAGCAAACCACATAAAAGACAACGGAGGTATCCATGGATAATCAAAGTTTAGCACATAGTAGATATAATTGCACGTACCATATTGTATTTATTCCAAAATACAGAAGAAAAGTGATGTTTGGAAAGTTACGAAAAGATGTAGGAGAGATATTAGGAAAAGTATGTAAAATGGAAGGAATAACAATATTAAAAGCAGCAACCCTTCCAGAACATGTACATATGTATGTATCGATTCCACCGAAGTTAAATGTATCAAAAACAATAGGTCGAATCAAAGGAAAGAGTGCATTAATGATATTCGACAGACATCCGGAATATAGAGACAGAAATAATCGTCACTTTTGGGCAAGAGGATACTATTGCGAAACGGTAGGTAACGTTAATGAAGAAACAATAAAGAAATATATACAAGAACAATACGAAAGAGATCGCTTAGAAGGGGATTCAGAAAAGTAAAAAAGAGCCGCTTTTAAGCGGCAACCAGTAACTAAAGGAATGGTTTGTTAGACCGCCTTCAGGCGGAAATGCAATATGTCCTGGAAGGGCAAACACAAACCACCAGCAGAGCTGGTGGTACTGACTTCCCGATCGTGGCTACATCCGGTCCGAGAAGATTCATAATACCGATGGTTGATACGCCTTTGTATTCGGAATCAATAACGGAACCGCGAAACATATCTCTGGCAATGGCATAAAGTACATTTTTTTCCTGACGGCGCACCATATTTACATAGCCGGAAAGAAGTGATACCCCTCCTACCAGCTTTTCATCAATCTGTTCAGCCAGAAAATCTCCATGCATATCATTGGAGTGAAGAATTGTTAATTCTTTCAGATTTTTCATAAGATATCAACCTCGCTTTCTATAATGCCATAGTCGGAGGCTTTTGCCCCTAACATCATTTTAGCATGCATTGCAGAGGTTCTTCAATAGGTATGGTTAAAATGTACAGGAAACTAATTTTTTGACACATTTTCATAATAAAAATGACTATCGAAACAATTATGAAAATGGTAAATTATAGTCAAATAAAACAACTGTGATTCTTAAATGAAAGGAGAATTAAACATGAAAAATAAAATGGTATGCATCTTAATGGCAGGCGTTATGGCCTCACTTGTACCGGCACAGATGGTCTTCGCAGAGGGCGACAGCGGAGAGAAAACAGTTGTAAAATTCCAGACCTGGAACCCTGGAGATGAGGAATATACACATGCAATGCTGGAGAAATTCGAAGAGGAGCATCCGGACATTCAGATTGATTATACTTTTATGCCGTATACAGATCATGTAGAGAAGCTGAAAGTTGATCTTTCAGCAGGAGATGCTGCAGATGTTTATGGAGTTCAGACCGGAGCAATGTATAAAGAATTCCGTGACTTTGAAGAAGATCTCACTCCATATCTGGTAAAAGAATATGGTGATGACTGGGCTTCCAATTATAACGAATACGCAATGTCTCTCCTTAAAGGCGATGACGGCGAGTATTATGCAGTTCCTCTGGGACTTAGCTATGCAGGATATGTATGGGCAAACATGAAATACTTTGATAAATATGGCCTGGAGCTTCCAACTAATTATGATGAACTGAAAGAGGTTTGCAAGACATTCCGTGACAATGGAGAATATCCTCTGGTGATCGGAGCGAAAGATTCCTGGATTAACATTGATACCTGGATGAATATTGCAGCTGATATTAATACTGAGAAGCTGTATTCCGCAATTGAAGGCGAGACTCCATTTACAGATGAAGATCTTGTTCAGTCCTTCCAGATCTGGCAGAACTGCTTCACAGACGGTGTTTTCCAGGATGGAGCACTTGGAGTTGGAATGTACACAGAGTCCACAGATATGTATCAGAAAGAGGAATCTGTTCCAATGATCCTGAATGGTTCCTGGTCACTTGGTGCTTATATGGACAGTGATGAGCAGAGCCAGGAGGTTTACAATGGCGAGGGCGCGAACCATAAAATTTTCCTGATGGACTGGAATAACGATGGCAAGATCGCTCCGGTTGAAGAAGCTGTTGACGTATCCCTTGCAATTAATAATCAGTCCAAGGTAAAAGATGCAGCATGGACATTTGTTGACTGGATGCTTCACGAAGGTGCTGATTTCCTGATCAATGGACATTTACAGTACATGCCGGCCCGTAATGACATGGAACTTAATGTAGAAGGTCTGAACGAGAACGGAGCAGAAAATCTTGAATACTGTGTAGAGCAGGGTAAAGATAACGTAGGCGGCTACAGAGAGATGGCTTACGCAGAGCTGAAAGAAACCATCATCAATGAGCTTACCGAACTTGCTCTGGGAGATGTTACACCAGAAGAGGCAGCTAAGACAATTGAAGCAGCTTCCCAGGCACAGGAGAGATAGTTATTAAGTATTAAAAGGCTGCCCTCACTTTGGGCAGCCTTTTATAAAAAGGAGGAAAATTATGGCTTCAGCTAGAAGAAGGAAGGATTGCTTTACCAGCTTCATGTTCGTACTTCCCCTTTTGACACTGTTCCTTGTGTTTTTCGCTTATCCCATAATTTATAATATTGTGATCAGTTTTTATGACTGGAACGGAATCAGTGTGGAAAAAGTTTTCGTAGGTTTCGCAAACTACAAAAAGCTCTGGGCAGATTCCGTAATGCAGAAAACATTTCGAAACTTTGTCATTATTGCAATAACTACTACAGTTATTCAGTCAGCACTTGGACTTATGCTGGCATCCTTTTTTATCAGAAAAATAAAACTTTCCGGATTATATAAGATTCTTTTTTATCTACCTGCAATCTGTACCTCCACAATTGTTGGTACTGTTTTTTCGAAAATTTTCGAAACAAACCGTGGTTACCTGAATGTGATCCTGCGGGCACTTCATCTGGATTTCCTTTGTCAGCAGTGGCTTGCAACACCAAAAACTGCACTTGCCTGTCTTTTGTTTGTAAATATCTGGCAGTGGACCGGTTACAGCATGCTGATGTACTACACAAATATGCTGAATATTCCCCAGGATCTTTATGAGTCAGCAACCATCGACGGAGCAGGAAGCTTTAAACAGTTTATCTACATAACCTTTCCGCTTCTTCGCGGTACTCATATTACCCTGATCATTCTGGATATTCTGGGTGCTCTGAAGTTTTTCGATCTTTCTTATGTATTGACAGATGGCGGTCCGGCTCATGCTACTGAGACCTTTTCCACATATATATACACGAAATCCTTTAGCACCTTTCAGCAGGGACAGGCATCTACCATTGTTGTATATATGTTCCTGATTGCCATGGTGCTGACGGTTATTCAGCTGAAGATTTATTACAAAAAAGACAAGAAGGAGATGAGCTAGCTGATGAAAAATTCATTACCATATAAAATCATCACTCAGGTTATCTGCGTGGTTCTGCTGGTCATCCTGGTCTTTCCACTGTATCTGATGCTGGAAAAATCACTGGCTGTAAGTGGATTTGGAAACTACGCAAAGGTGTTTGAATATTTCAACTTGATTCCAAATGTTATTACCAGTATCATTGTGGTAGGAGGAACGCTTATTGTTGTCTCAATTGTAGTTTCCATGGCAGCATACGCATTTTCCAAACTGGAATTTCCACATAAGCAGGCTGTTTATTATCTGATTCTTACAGGTATGATGATCCCTACATCTGCATTAATCTTTCCGCTTTATCAGATCGTAAGGGGACTTCATCTGAACAATACCGGATGGTCATTGGTATTTCCATATGCTACGGCAAGTGCCTGCTTTAATCTTATGGTTCTGACCAACTACTACAATGCATTGCCGGATGAACTGATCGATGCAGCGAAAATCGATGGTGCAAATAAGTGGACTACATTTATACAGATCATGCTTCCAATTGCAAAACCAGGTCTTGTTTTTGTACTGATCCAGACCTTTTTATCTGCATGGAATGAACTTCAGATGGCGATCATTTTCATTAATGATACTTCGAAACAGCCACTTTCTGTTGTGCCGCTTCGGTTTGCACAGACAACTTCCAGTTCCGGCTTTACTATTAATAACCTGTTTGCAGCGTGTATTATCTGTCTTTTGCCGATTGCGGTTTTCTATATCTTTGCATCCCGGCAGCTGATGGCAGGACTTACTGCAGGAGCTGTGAAGGGTTAAGCTAAAGGACGGCCTGTATTATGAAAAAAAATTCTTCGCACAAAACGTTTAGTATTGTGAAACGTATCAGCATTACGAATATTGGAATCTTTATCATTGCCTGTATCTTAAGTATTGTGGCAACTTTAAAGCTGAATGTGGAGTACCATATTGACCGGGATGCACAGATGATGAAGGTCTATATTTCCAATACCCTAAGTTCGATTGATAATACTCTGAAAGATATGGGAAGGGTTTCGCTGATCGCGTTTTCCGATCAGATGGTGCAGGATATTCTGAAAGGTACTGATTATTCTTTTGATGAGAAAATGGAGAACGAAGAGTATCTTACAAAATTCTATTCTTCTATGATTTCAATCAGGGATGATGTGCGGGGAATTTATATTTTTAATAATGAGGATATGGTGTTTTACAGTGATACCTGGAATCCATTTTTGGGATTTGACTGGAATGTAGAATCTTTTTTTCAGGATGTAAAGATAAATTCTGACCTTTCTACAAATATTTCGGGATGCCATATGTATGTGGGTACGCTGCCTGAGGGATTTAAGTACACACAGACTTATACAAAGAACATTTTCCAGGAGAATAATATTTATCTGGTCCGTCCCATTCGCAGCTTTTCACCGTTCGAAGTTATCGGTTACATTGCACTGCGTACGCCTATCCTTACTTTACAGAAAATATGCAGCAATTATCTGGAAGATAATATTTCCTATATTGTTGCTGATGAAAATAATAATGTTGCATGCAGTTCTAACGAGAAAATTATTAGCAATAATCTCGAGGACATTTATCCAGAGCTTCTGGAACAGGTGAATGGTGCAAAAGGATCTTTTAGCCTGACTCTGAATCAGGAAAAGTATCTCTGTGCCTACCAGCGTTCTGATTACAGCAATATGCTTCTGATCACGCTGAAAAATTATGATTCTATTTATGATGAACTGAGCATTCTGGTGATAACCTGTATTGTGATCACGGTGATAAGTGCGCTTTTTGTATTGTTCTGTGCATATGGTTTTACCAGAAAAAATCTGAAAAGGCTTACGGATTTTTCGTTGGATATTCAGAATTTCCAGCCTGGAGATCTTACCAGGCAGTATGACGCGGGGTATATGGATGAGATTGGCGTATTAAAGGATTCCTTTAACAAAATGATCCGCCGTCTCAATGATCTGGTTATTTCGGAATATCAGGCAAAGGATCAGCTTCAAAAGGCTGAAATTTCCGAACAGAAAATGGCTATGTTGTATCTGAAACAGCAGATTAATCCTCATTTTCTTTACAACACGCTGGATATGATCCGGTTGAAGGCGGCAATCAATAAGGATACGGAAGTATCACAGATGCTGATGAAGCTGGTCAGCTTTTACCGCCTGAGCACCAAGGTGCATGATTCCATGGTGACGGTCAGAAAAGAAGTGGATATGCTGGATGCGTATATGAGTCTGATGTGTTATCGGTACCCTGAGATCAGGTATCACTCGGATATTATGCCGGAGGCAATGGATATGGAAATTCCCAATTTTATTTTGCAGCCATTGCTGGAAAACAGTCTGATGCATGGTTTGAAGGACAGACGGTATCAGGGCTCGGTTAAGCTGAGAATCTGTGTAAATGAACAGGATAACAGCGAATTGGATATCTGGCTTTCTGATGATGGAATCGGAATTCCAGATGACAAAATGGAAGAATTAAATGCGTATAATGCAAAAGACAGTGAAGCTCTTTACCGGGTACAGACCCAAAGTCAGGGAGACCGCACACATCTGGGCGTGATCAACGTGATCAGCAGACTGAAGCTTTATTATCAGAAAAATGCAGAGGTCATTTATACGCGAAATAAAACCGGAGGAACTACTGTAAAAATAAAAATTAAGACAGCGAGTGAAAGACATGAATAATTGCAGAGTACTTTTAGCGGATGACGAGGCTGCTATTCTGGAAGGCTATAAATTGCTTTTTGATTGGGAAAAATATCAGTGTGAGATTGCAGGGACGGCTATGGATGGTCAGGAGGCTGTGGAGAAAGCGCGTGAACTGAAGCCGGATATTGTGATCATGGATATCAATCTTCCCAAGCTGAATGGCCTTGAGGCAATACGGGCTATTCAGGATACGGCTCCGGGGGATCATCCGATTTATATGATCGTGGTTACCGGATATGATGAGTTTTCCTATTGTCAGGAGGCTTTAAGGCTCCGTGTCTCGGACTTTCTTCTGAAACCTATTGATTTCGATGTCTTCGGGGAAGTTATTCAGGGAATCGTTCAGAAAATAATGGAGAATCCAAACCGGCAGCCTGTATTATCTGAAACGTTGAAAAAAATAGTCGATTATATCAATGAAAATCTTGAAAATGAGGATATGCGGCTGACTCTGCTTGCAGAAAATATGAATATGAATCCGAATTACATCAGCCAGTTGTTTAAAAAAGAGCTGGGATGTGGATATCATGCCTACTTGAACCAGGTTCGTGTGGAAAAGGCGAAAAAATATCTGAGACAGACCAACGAACCGATTACTGTTGTAGCAGAATTAGTGGGGTTCAGTGATTATCGTATTTTTACGAAAATATTTAAGGGGATTGTGGGAGTTGCTCCCTCGCAGTTCCGAAAATAAAATATATGGGAGGTAAAATTATGGTTTTAAAATTAAACGAGTTCCGTGACAAACTGGCAGGATGCTGGGCTGGAAAAAATGTAGGCGGTGTTCTTGGTGCACCTTTTGAGTGTAAGAGAATGGTTCCTGATGTGGATTTCTATATCCAGGATCTTTCCATGGGACCACCTGCAAATGATGATCTGGATCTTCAGATCGTATGGCTGGCAGCAGTGGAGCGCTATGGCAGAAACGTGAATGCCTCCATTCTTGGCGATTACTGGCTTTCCTATGTGATCCCAAACTGGGTTGAGTACGGAACCGGAAAAGCAAATCTGAAAGCCGGAATTGTTCCGCCTATGTGTGGCGATGTGGACAATACATATAAAAACAGTAATGGCTGCTGGATTCGTTCTGAACTTTGGGCGTGTCTGGCACCGGGACATCCGGAAATTGCAACCAGATATGCATTTGAGGATGCAATTGTCGATCATGCAAACGAGGGAATGTATGGTGAAATTTTCACAGCTGCGCTTCAGAGTGCTGCGTTTGCAGAAAGTGACCGTGAGAAACTGATTGATATCGGACTTTCCTATATCCCAGAAGATTGTGCTGTTGCAAGAGCAATCCGTAAAACCGCAGAATGCTATCATAATGGAATTGACTATCTGGAAGCAAGAAAAATTGTGCACAATACTGTGCCGGGAACCTTTGGTATTCAGGAGTACAAGCTGAGTGAGATTCCAAAGGAAAACAATGAGGGAATGGAGATTGGAGAGCCTGGCTTTGATGCACCAGAAAACGTTGCCTTTGTAGTACTTGGTCTTCTCTACGGAGAAGGTGATTTCGGAAAGAGTCTTATTATCGCCAATAACTGTGGTGAAGATACAGACTGTACCTGCGCAACTCTTGGCGCGCTTCTGGGTATTATTTATGGTGCTTCCGGACTTCCGGAGAAATGGACAAAACCACTTGATGACAAAATTGTAACCATGTGTATTGATAAAACAAGTCATGGAATCTGGGTTCCAGATACGGCGACAGAATTGGCAGAGCGTATTCTTCGTGTAGTTCCGGGCTTCCTGGGACAGGATCTCTGCGATGCTTTTGCAGAGGGCGGAATGACTATTGAATGCCTGGAAAAAGAGGCTCTGTTTTGCAATGAGACAACAGATTATCTGCCATTGATCAATGGAAACGGAAAATCAGAGGAATTGCCGATCCGTGATTTGTGCGCTCTTTCTTCCTATGTGGCAAGATATCAGTTCCCTGCATTCAGTGTTATGGTGGATTATGAGGATTCTGTTTTCTTTACACCTGGCGAGAACAGAAAGTTTAAGGTTAAGGTTGTAAATTCCAATACCATGAGAGAGCAGCAGTGGGTAAAAATCAAGCTGTATCTTCCAGAAGGAGTTACTGCTGTGGGTGCATCTACAGCAGAGCTGCCATTGAATAACCTGTATCTTTCCTGTGCAGAAAAAGAATTTGAAATCAATACAGAGGGCTTTAGTGACAGCCGGCTGGAGCTGATCGTGGATGTTTCCCTTACAGGAAGACATTCAAACGGACCTGTGAAGGTTGTGTTATTTGCGGGAAAATAAGGAGAATATAGAGTATGTATATTGCAATTGACGGAGGTGGAACGAAGACAGAATATCTGCTTCTGGATAAGCATTTCCAGGTAGTGAATCACTACCTGGGCGGTTGTCTGAACCATGATCTTCTGGGAAATGGGTGGGCAGATGTTTCGTTGGCTTTAAAAGCTTCCATAGATGTTTTGCTGGAGCGTAATGGCCTGACTGTTTCTGATATTGAGGCAGTTGCGGCTGGTATTTCCGGGCTGGATACTGCCGGGGATCAGCAGCAGGCTGATGCGTGTTTCTCTTCAGCTGGTATTTCCCGTTTTCTTGCAATTAATGATGGATATCTCCCGATTGCAGCCGAGAACCCGGCTGCGTGGGGAGTTTCTCTTAATTGCGGAACAGGGATGTGCTGTGCGGCAATTGATTCTTCAGGTAACCGGATCAAACTGGCCGGAATGGATGAATGGTCAGGGGATGCAGGGGGCGGAAACTGGATTGTGATGCAAATGTATCGCAAGGTTTACGAAAACCTGATTTTAAAGGATGTTAGTACACCGTTTGTAATGGAATATATGAAAGTGATGAATCTTGGCGGTAAGGTTGATTTTATAAATTCATGGTCAGATTTGAAAGACGGGGAGAATACAGAATGTAAGGTTCTGCATCGTAAGATCATCCGGCTTTTTTTTGAACTTCTCGAGCGCTCTAATCCAGAGGTACAGGCTCTTGCAGATCAGATGATAAAGTGCGCGGCCTACACCATCGATGCAGCAGTTCGGGAGCTTCATTTTTTCGGTGAGAAAATTCCGGTGTATCTCTCAGGCTCCATTTTGACCAAGGCTGCTTCCGCGGGGTATCTGTCGATGTTGAAGGAAGCTCTTTCCTGTATCTGTCAGGGGAAACTGGAGGTGCATATGTGCACGAAAAGACCTGTGGAAGGGGCAGTGCAATTGCTGAAGGGGTAAGAAAAAAAGGACAATAATATTATTATCCCAACATATTTGATTATTTCCCCAAATGAGCTATTATTGGGAGAAAGAAAAGAACAAAATAGGATAGTAAAACATAGCACAGAGTGAGAATATTACAGACAGGAGCAAAGTATGAATATATTTCAAGATATTTTACCATATGGCGTATTTGGAAAATCAAGAGCAATTAATGCAGAAAATCCAACAGGAGAGAAAGGAAAAGGAGGGATGGCTTCCAGTAATCTTGGAAAGGGAAGAAAGGGAAGTCCATGTCTTAAAAACATAGAACCTGGAAGTACTACTGTACTTGCGGATATTTCAGGATGTGGAGTAATTAATCACATTTGGATTACTGTGGATAATAAAACAACTGATGGAGACTGCTTTGTACTGAGGAATCTTATTTTGCGCATGTTTTGGGACGATGCCAAAAGTACGGCAGTAGAAGTACCACTGGGTGATTTTTTTTGCTGTGGATTCGGAAAAGAGTGTTATATTAATTCCTACCCAATAGTAGTTTGCACTATCAAGAGGATTAAATTCTTATTTTTCAATGCCATTTAGAAAAAAAGCCAGAATTGAGCTGGTTAGCCAACATAAAAATGTAATTCCTGCGTTTTTCTATCAGATTGATTACTGCCTTTATGATACATTGCCAGATATCATGTTATATTTTTTCGCAAAATGGAATAGAGAATCTGTAACTGTTAAAAAGAAAGATTATACGATTTTGGATAATGTATATGGAAAGGGAATTTATGTAGGAACCTATCTGGCACTACAGACCTTGGAAAGATATTGGTGGGGAGAAGGAGAAGTAAAATTCTATTTGGACGGAGATGAGGAATTTCCAACCATTTGTGGAACTGGAATGGAAGATTACGTAGGAGGATCCTGGAGCTTTGCAGCCGAGAACCAGGGAAAAATGACAGAGCAAACGTATTCGACTCCATTTCTGGGATATCCTTATTATTCTAATCATGATGATTTAACAGTTCATCCGTATCATAATGATGATTGTCCACCAATGCGGGGAATGTATAGATTTCATATTCCGGATCCGATTTATTTCCAGCAGAATATTAAAGTGATGGTTCAGCAAATTGGAATGTCCCATAATGGTTTATTTGAACGTCAGGATGATGTTTCAAGTGTAGCCTACTGGTATCAGGAAGACAAGGAGATTACAGAATATTGTCCACTGCCGCCGAAGGAAGAAAGATGGCCGAGGTAGAATAATTATGGAGCAAGCTCTTGACAGAGCCCTCAAAAGATCAGAAATTGAAGCAAAACAGTTATACGGCAATTCAGATTGATTTTCTTACTTCATTAATGGAAATGTAATAAGATGTCTGTATAGCTGTAAAGGAACGAAAAAATTGTATATTATATTAGGAAAAAGGGGCTGGAGTATTCCAATCCCTTTGAAGCTTATTGTAACGCACATCTTGCAGAAAGCCTTTTTCAAACAGGCTCTAGAAAATTATTTTGCCACTAGTACTGCATCCGGTTAGTTTCTAAACTATAACCGGATACAATCTGGCCAATTTAATTCGTGCATCCTGCGTCTTAAACTGCCAGTTGATTTTTGCACATTCTGCATTACGCCTGATAGTCCATGTACGAACCTGTTGTTTAAAGCTTTCCAAATCTGGCAGTGGCTTCCCCAGGGCCTGGCGGCTCATGATGCCGATTTCTATCTCTGCCATGTCCAGCCAGCTACCATGTTTTGGCGTGTAATGCCATTCAAAGCGTTCTGCAAGCCTGCGTGCTTCTTCCGGCGGTTCCGAACAGGCTATGGCACATATCCGGGCCTCCACATCGCCCGTCACCTTGCGACGGCGGTTTTCTTGTACCTTCCGCCCAAGGGCTGCCTCCATCCCTCCCATGACAAACCGTTGCGCAATACCTGCAATGGTGGAACGGGCGGCTCCATACGCATCTTTGATGCGGTCATATGTCCATGCCTTGTTTTCAGGCTTCTGGTTCAACTTTAGCAGTATCTGTGCATGCTTTATGCGGTAGCCCTTTCCGCCTTTTTGTATTATTGCTTTCAGCTCCTGTATTTCATCGTTTGTCAGCGTGACAATGTAGCGTGGCATATCTGCGTCCTCCAATACCGTTTTTGATGGAGTATAGCAAATTTTTTCAGTACTGTAAAGTATTGTTACTAACCGGATACAGCACTAGGAGGGATTGATTTGGCTATAAAGGTTTCAAATCTGGATGTAAAATACAAAGATATCCATGCGGTAAAAAATGTGTCCTTTGAAGTGAAGGACGGAGAAATTTTTGGAATGATCGGCTCAAATGGCGCCGGTAAGACCACAATTATTGAAAGCATTGAAGGATTAAGAAAAAAGTATGACGGTTCCATTTCCGTTATGGGGGTGGATCCGAAGCATGAACGGAAAAAGCTGTATAAAACCATTGGCGTTCAGCTGCAGGAAACCTCTTATCAGGATAAGATCAGGGTAAAGGAGATCGGAAAACTGTTTGCAAGCTTTTACACGAATCCAGGTGACTTTGACAGTCTTCTCAGAAATTTTGTGGCTTTGTTTTTCACAATCATATTTCCGCCGCTGTTGCTGCTTGTATTCGGAGAAATCTATGGAAACGATCCGCTTCCCATGTTTGACGGGCGCGGAACCATGGATGCCTCGGTGCCGGCCTATATCTGTATGATAATCTGTATGACGGGAATTATGTCATTGCCCCTTGCTCTGGCAGAATATCGCGAAAAGAAAATTCTGAAAAGATTTGAAGCAACTCCCATATCGCCGGTTCAGATTATCATTGCACAGATTTTTGTCAACCTGTTAATGACAGTGATCGGGTCACTGCTGCTGGTTATTCTTGGAAAGGTGCTGTATGATGTTTCCTTCGAGGGGGATGTGCTCCAGGTCGGACTTGCTTTTCTGTTGAGTATAGTCAATACATTTTCCATCGGATTTTTTGTGGCAAGCTTTATCAGCAATTCCAAGGCGGCTACGGCAGTCGCAAATGTCTTATATTCTCCGATGCTGTTTCTGTCAGGAGCGACCATTCCTGTCGAAACAATGCCGGATACCATTAAGAAAATTTCCAGATTTATTCCTCTTTCCTACGCGGTGGAAATCATGAAAGGAACCTGGCATGGAGATTCCCTGAAAGCGTATGGAAAAGAAATCCTTATTTTATCTGTGATTGCCGTGATTTGCATGGTACTGTCGGCCATCTGCTTCAGATGGGAATCTGACTGAAGCGGCATATCCTTATCTGAAAAAAAGTCTCCGGTTGTCAGCGTTTTTTGCTGGTTTCCGGGGGCTTTTTCTGTTGTGTCTTTTTGGCAGCTGCTCATAAGCGGCTTTATAAAACTTTCAGAATAAATTCGGAGACGGAGCGGCGGAAAGGATGCTATAATAGGAGGCAGATATCAGATTGCCGGGAAGAGGAGGTACTATGGCAGATAAAGATTTTGTAAAGCTTAAGGATGTAACGAAAATATATCACATGGGCGAAGTGGAGATCCGGGCGGTGGACGGCATCAGCTTCTCCATCGACAAGGGTGAGTTTGTGGTGGTGGTAGGCCCCAGCGGCGCCGGATATGAAACGTTCCGGGGATGTCTATTTTGACCGGGAAAAACTCATGGATCTGAAGGTGGTCAGTACACTGGGGCTTACGGAAGAAGACCTTCAGGAACTTGAGAAAACAGAAGGTATAGAGACGGCGGAAGGCGCTTATATGACAGATGTTCTCTGTGGAGAAGGCGATAATCAGAAAGTTCTGCATCTGGAGTCTGTTACAGAGGACTTTCAGAAACTTCAGCCGGATGAAGGGACGTTTCCGTCAAAAGCCGATGAATGTTTTCTGGATGCCCAGGCAGCACAGGTCTTTGATATCCATGTGGGAGATACCATCACCGTACAGGATAACTTCTCGGAATCAACTAAGGTGAGTAAATACCAAGTCAAATAAAACTAAATATAGCATTTTGATAGAAGAAATCTGCTTTTATTGAAAGTATAACATTTCAATGGGCATGACTTTTAGACATAGCTGAAACTATGTCTTGAAAAAAAGTATGGTATGACGTAAACTGTCCTTATTAAGAGCCAAAGCTTAATAAGGACTGGAATGCCTCAATAGATGGCATTTCCCATGCATCTAGGTGTTGCAGCATCATGGTGCAGTAGAGGCGGCAGTACCACATCATAGATGAACGGTGTCTGCCGTCTTCTAATTGCTGTTAGGGCAAAGCCCTGTTTGCCATTGTGGAGTTTTTCGCTGATCCGAAAAACG